>Ga0214545_1000641_pt1 | contig 58178 bp, 40 predicted proteins | sample CNSS4metaG_FD_160064 | JGI IMG/M metagenome (GOLD analysis project Ga0214545, IMG submission 160064) | Root nodule microbial communities from cowpea collected in UCLA plant growth center, Los Angeles, California, USA - CNSS4 | ecosystem: Host-associated > Plants > Roots > Nodule | place: USA... | reverse complement strand
ATAACATAAAAATAACATTACATAGTAAAATTCATTCAAAATAAAATAAGATATTGAATTAATTTATAATTTTTTAATAAATTAATTATAAATATTTTATATTTTTCTCAAAGAAAGAGTAAAGAAATAAATTAAGACAAAATAAAATAAATATTTCAATATGAAAGAGAAAGAATAGAACGTAAGACATAAAACACATAAGTCAAATTCTTATCCTAATACCAATATTTTATTTGAGGTATTTTGCTCTTTCAATCTATTATAGTTCAATAGTTAACTTAGTTAACTTAGTTATCTTAACATAAGTTTAGTTTCTTAAAACTGAACTATTTTATAATACAATTCAATTATTATTATGAATAGTTTAATATATTTTAGTTTAATATAGTACAATTAACTATAGTTTAGTATAGTTTAGTAAATTATGCCTAGTCCTAATTATGAAGCGATACATAATTGAAGGTGAAGTTATAATAAGCTAGACTCGAAGGTAGGGTCGTGATAAAATAAAAATTAAATTATTTTATCAAACAATTTTTTATTTAAAATATTTTAATTACTTCATTTAAATAAATTATTTAAAAATTTGAAAAAATTCAATTGAAAGTAATTTGATTACATAATAAATAAACTGTTGAAATTTTTTATGCAAACACAAGGTTAAGGTGTATAAATAAATTTATTATAACTTTTATTTGTGTATAGAAAAAAAAAAGATTTCATTAAAATTTAAAAAATTGAAATAAAAAAATATTTAAAATATTTGTTTTTTTTTTCTATTTTTTTAAGTATTTTTAAATTTTATCAATTATGTTTCTTTAATGTTTGAAAATTTAATAAATGTTTTTTATTCTAATGAAAGTTTATTTGGTTTTTTAATTTGAAATGAATATAATTATAATTTATTTCTAAATATTTGATGTTGAGTAAATAACTCTTATTTTAATATTCAATATTTGATAATATTATTACTTTCATCGTAATTTTTTTATTATTTTATAAAAAATATTTAATTAATACCGTAACAATAAGAAGGTGAGTACGAGGATGAAACACAAATTTGATATCCAGTTGGTTTTATATATGGGGGTGAATTTTTTTCTAGAAATATGTATGGGATAACGAAATCCATTCCCGTCCCGTGAGACTAAATATTATTAATATATGGTCCAATTGTATGTATCGGGGTGAATTTTTTCTCTGGAGATGAGTATGAGATAGTGAAACCTGTTTCGTGAGACTAAACATTAACAGATGGTTCGATAATGACCTAATAATGTGTGGAACAATATGCTCAACAAATAATAAATATCGCTAAAATAGACTTTAACTAATGGCTCTGATATCATGTTAAGAAAGCCTAATAATGGGTGGAACAATATGTCTAACAAATAACAAATACCACTAGAAAAAGCTTTAACTCGTGACTCTTATACTATACTGAGAAGTGAATTTTAAGCCTAACTTAATTTCACGAAATTGGCTTATAATGTGATATTTGCATCCACTTATATATTACGTAATCATATTGGTTTGCACTCACTTATATATATCTTCAATCAATGTTGAACTTCTAATAAATCCAAATCTAGATCAATGAAATTTTAAATATAATATTGAGTAAAATAAAAAAAAATTATTGTTTTAATATATGTATAATTCTTAAGTAATTTATTGATATAAATTTTTTAGTAAAATATCCCAACAATATCTTATTATAAATAAAAGTTATTGTGATATATGATAGTTAATAGTGCTTAAATTGAAGAATTATAATAAAAATGGTTTCACATAATAAATTTTCTACCATACCATTAAATTTTTTATTTTTGTGATGTCGTGTGTAATAATATTTTTTTATAAATTTAATAGATGATCATATCAATAACCTTTTTGACGAAACGAAGAGGTCGAAGGGCACCGCACATATAAAGCATATCATTGGAACATTATAAACTTTATGTTTTATGACCATACACTTGTAACTCTTACAAACAAGTTCACGAAAAACAAGCAACCATTTTGAAAACTTCCTCGCCATCCCCAAATAATTTTAAATAATAAAAATCAAGAATTAAGAAAAAGTTATCACTAACCCAAATCCTTATCATGAGCCTATTATAACAATAAATTAAAATAAAATGCAAAAGAGTGACCAAATGTAAATGCAAGAGAATAATAAATAAATACAACTTTATAGTATTTGTATTTATAAGCCGTACGTAGTCCTCATATCATAATATATTTGAGTCAACCCAAATCACATTAATAGCTTTCATGTAAGGGTTCTTTCCAACACCTGGGTTCTTTAATAAATATTATTTTTGCCTTTTCAAGAATTAAAAAAGTGTTAACTTAATTAAATTAAAAATTAATAAACAGAGAGTACTTTGATTTTATTTATTTATGTATGCGTAACAGGTAGGTGGATTCCACTAACCTTAACGTCGTCTTTCATGTGTAGAGTATGAGACCAGCACGAGGTTTCCACCGTTTTTCTGACGTGGCGTTTCACCTGTCGTCTGAGTTGGCGCCTACTCTGCCACGTGGGCCCTACTCGCTTCACGTGGTAGTTTTCGTTAGGCTGGAGATTGGAAAGTAAGCGTGTGACGCTCTTCTAGGAACGTGTCTTTCACACGCTGGAGCAGGCAAGGAAGAGAGAGAGCTTGAAATACGTTTGTATTTATCATTAGTTTCATTTCTAACCATATAATTAATAATATCTTAGCATTATTTCAGAATTAATTTTTAATTAATTGATAACGTAATTTTTTTTCCAAGCCACTGTTCAACTTAGAATGCGAAATTTACGAAAGTTTTTTTTAGGTTTGACTAAAATAAATAAGAATAGATGTCAGTTTTGCATGGCAAACAAGTCTGCATAGGTCAAACAGTCTTCTCGGGAAATGCATAAATATAGAAACGGTGGGAATTCAGGAGCTGCTGAAGTCATAAATGAATTATAAGATTATTTATTAAAATATTATGATATGTCAATAAATTTTGAAATTAAAATATCAATAGATAAAAAATGTAAAGTAACTACCTGCCCAAAAATTTTGTAATCGTGTCTTCCCAAAATTATTATTGTTATTTTAGCCGTCAAATATTAGCATAACTATCTATGCATGAACAATACTTGAGTAAGAATTTTTTTTTTCCTTAGGTATATAGTTAACAATTATATGTTTATATCCAATAAACTTATACTTTTAAGACGAGAGATTATGAAGTAGTTATTTTTAGGCGTTAAAGGATTATTTTCTGTGTATGATAAAAATCAATTATGATGGTTTAAGAAAACATTAATTATCAAGGGTTTAGAAAAGATACATTTCCTTAATTATTAAAATAGGTTGTTCTGAAAAAAAAAAACATAAAATTACTGCATTACAATGGGGACACTTTGGGAATATCACATAAAATCTCACATCCCTTTATAAGAGGTGCCTAGAGTGACATTTTGTCAAACAGAGCAGCTCTCACTCTCAGATAAACAGAGCACTCTGTTTTTTCTTACACTCTATCCATCTCCCATTCCCTTCCAACCTTCACTCAATGGCGGCGTCCAAGACCACAACGATGGACTCTGAGAAGGCCGAAAACGGAGATTCTCCACCGGACCGTTGTCCGGTGGAGGAGGTGGCTCTGGTGGTGCCCGAAACCGACGACCCATCGATTCCGGTGATGACTTTCCGGGCATGGTTTCTGGGATTGGCATCATGCGTGCTCTTAATCTTCCTGAACACGTTCTTTACTTTCAGGACTCAGCCACTCACCATCTCTGCCATTCTCATGCAAATCGCCGTTCTTCCCGTAGGAAGGTTCATGGCGTCCACGCTTCCCACCAAAGAGTACAACTTTCTGGGGTGGCGCTTCACCTTGAACCCTGGGCCCTTCAACATGAAGGAGCACGTCATCATCACCATCTTTGCAAACTGTGGCGTGTCCTTTGGAGGGGGTGACGCTTACTCCATTGGCGCCATTACTGTCATGAAAGCTTATTATAAACAGAGTTTGAGCTTTCTGTGCGCCCTTTTCATCGTCTTAACCACTCAGGTTCGCTTACCTCTTTCAAATTTTGTATCTTTACTTTTTATTCATTACTTTTGAGTGAAGGATGGAACTTTTAGAAAGTGTTTGGTTTGGTAATTTTTTTATTTATTTCTTAAGAGAACTTTTAAAGACAACTATTATTTTTCTCTTCTCTTTGAAAAAGAGATTTGTGGGTTGTGGGTTGTGGGTGATGGGTGGATGGGACACAAATAATTCATTCTGAATGTATATTTATTAAAAGATTAAAATGAAGTCTGTCTTTGAGATCTGTAAGATTGAAGGTTTCTCTCATGGTATGCTTTATTTTTAATATTAAAATCTGTTTCTTCTGATATGTTTTTCTTTTCTTTGAAGCATATATTCTGTTCAATCTGTTTGTTGAAATTTGCTTTTAAAACTTACTATTATTGTGAATGATTGAGTTGCAGATGTTGGGGTATGGATGGGCTGGGATTCTGAGGAGGTATCTGGTTGATCCCGTTGAAATGTGGTGGCCTGCAAACCTTGCTCAAGTGTCGCTCTTTAGGTTCATTCTTCTTCTTTTTCTTCTTTTCTTCAATGTTATGTTTTACTAAACCGTTTAATTATGTGTGATGTTTCATTTTTCCTGGTGCTAAGTGCCATGCTAGGCTAACTACACAATTGGAACCTTCCATTGAACTATTTAACCGTTCGTTTACACAAATTTTGTGACTAAAAAGTTCAGTCCAACCAAATGAAGGGAAAATAGATGCAGAATTTTACTTATATTCTTATTCTGTAAAACACAAGGGTGGTGGTCTTGCTGCATAAGAATTTATACCTCAGTAAAGATAAATCGAATCAAGTCTGTCGTTGACTAAATTGACTGACTCGTAATTTGATTGAATAAACGAGTAGTAATTCCTAGCCTGTAATTGGAATGAAGGAGTGCGCACAACCAAAATACCAAAATTGTTGTAATATTCCCTTTGCAAGTGAGCATGACATTGAAATTGAAAAGGTAAAGTAGAATATATATTAACACTAGGTTGTTGTCAATGTTGCATTGGCTACTGTAGAATTGACCTATTGCCAATTATTGGGTATCTTCTCCAAAAGAGCTTACGCAACAGCAGAACCATTTTTTTTATCAAAGATTCTTCTATTAGTCGTTTATTATATCCTAATGTTACTTTGATTACATCAATAACCTTATGCTACAGGGCACTCCACGAAAAGGAGGAGAAATCAAAAGGTTTTACGAGGATGCAGTTTTTCCTCATTGCCATGGGTGCAAGCTTCTTGTATTATGCACTCCCTGGCTATCTGTTCACGGTCTTAACCTTTTTCTCGTGGGTTTGTTGGGCATGGCCGAATAGCATCACTGCACAGCAAGTTGGATCAGGTTATCATGGACTTGGGATTGGTGCCTTCACAGTTGATTGGGCAGGGATTTCAGCTTATCATGGGAGCCCTCTTGTTTCACCATGGTCTTCCATTGTTAACGTGGGAGTCGGATTTATCATGTTCATATACATCATTGTACCTGTGTGTTACTGGAAGTTCAACACTTTTGATGCCCGCAAGTTTCCTATATTTTCTAACCAGTTGTTCACGACCACTGGACATAAATATGACACTACCAAGATCTTAACCAAGGAGTATGATCTTAACATTGATGCATACAACAAATACGGCAAGTTATACCTCAGTCCTCTGTTTGCATTATCAATTGGATCGGGTTTTGCAAGATTTACGGCTACCCTCACTCACGTGGCACTGTTTTATGGCAGGTAGGTTACTTTCAAAGCTTTTAACATGAATTTGTTTCTAACTTGATTGCATGAAGTGACTTCCATATCAGATCACTTTTAAATCACTTCTGAGTGGTAGTTGTATATATGAATGAATGATGTTCTAATATTTGTACATGTTAGATATGGAAATGAATCAGAAGGCTCTGAGTACTATTAATCCTTCTTAATTTTCATCCATATATTCTCTATTTAAGGTAACATGTAGAATAGTTTGAGACTGAAATAGTATCCTTTTGCCAGAGATATTTGGAGACAGAGTAAATCTGCGATGAGTGGTGCGAAATTGGATGTCCATGGTAGACTTATGCAAGCTTATAAGCGAGTACCTGAATGGTGGTTCCTCAGTATATTGTTTGGGAGCATGGCACTATCCCTGCTAATGGCCTTTGTGTGGAAAACTGATGTGCAACTGCCATGGTGGGGTATGCTCCTTGCTTTTGGTTTGGCTTTTGTTGTAACCCTCCCAATTGGTGTCATTCAAGCAACTACCAACCAGGTACTATCTCCAATATTTCTGTCCCCTCCACTATTGCAAAGTTGGAAGCAATAGAGATTTAACATTACTTTGTTTTCTGAATCATGTGGCAGCAACCTGGATATGACATTATAGCACAGTTCTTTATTGGGTATATCCTTCCAGGAAAACCGATTGCAAACTTGCTCTTCAAGATTTACGGGAGAATCAGCACCGTGCATGCTCTCTCTTTCTTGTCAGATCTCAAACTAGGCCACTACATGAAAATTCCTCCAAGATGCATGTATACCGCTCAGGTATGTGCACCTTCAAATCTCCTAACCCAACAACTCCTATCATACTAGATTTTTTTTTCTTATTTTCTAGTTACTTAATTCATTTTTGGCTTATAACTTCCAAACAGCTGGTGGGAACTCTGGTTGCTGGAGTAGTGAATCTTGCAGTGGCTTGGTGGATGTTGGATAGCATTAAGGACATATGCCTCGATGATAAACTTCACCATGACAGTCCTTGGACATGCCCCAAATACAGAGTGACCTTTGATGCATCTGTTATATGGGGTCTAATTGGACCAAAACGACTCTTTGGACCTGGTGGACTATACAGGAACCTTGTGTGGTTATTCCTGATTGGAGCAGTGTTGCCAGTTCCTATTTGGGTGTTGAGCAAAATCTACCCTGACAAGAAATGGATACCACTCATAAACATACCTGTCATATCCTATGGTTTTGCTGGAATGCCACCTGCAACTCCTGCCAATATTGCAAGTTGGCTATTGACCGGAATGATCTTCAATTACTTCGTGTTCCGCTACAACAAACGTTGGTGGCAGAAGTACAACTATGTACTATCTGCAGCACTAGATGCAGGCACAGCTTTCATGGGTGTTTTAATATTCTTTGCCCTGCAAAATGCTGGCCATAATCTCAAATGGTGGGGAAGTGAAATGGACCATTGCCCCTTGGCCACTTGCCCAACTGCACCAGGAATTGTGGTTGATGGGTGTCCAGTATTCTAATAGAGAACAACAACAATGAGTTTAGTTTTTTTCTTTTATGTTTGTTTGGGGTGGGGACAAAGCTAGGCTTTTAGTTCAGCTATAACCTATATAGGGTGAAAGCGAAAGGAATAACCAATTGCTTAGCAAAATTCTGTACATGGTTATCATTGTGGAGGGTTTAAGGTTCTTAACCAGTGTTGTTATATATGTCTCATAATAGATGAGGTTTTTTTGATAATGGAACGAAGTATGAGTTCAAATGCCTTTTGAAGGCTTGAAAAAATTCACCTGCACCTATCTTTCCACACTTCAGAAACCCTTATGTATGGAGTTGCAATTTTGTGGGCTTAGAAGAAAGAGAGACGTGCTTAGTAGTGGCTTGGAATCCAATTCCAAAGAGAAAACAAGATGCTTGTAATCTCATCAATTAAGATGTCGTGGCGGTGTTGTAACTCATTCCATTGTTGGAGAGATTTCATTCCCTCTTTTAAATACTAGCTAGCTTGCTAGCTTTGTTTCCTTCCCTTAGTAACTCAATCCACTCGATTTGATTTGACCATTATCATTCAACTTTGCCTGTCCTTAGTAATATCTCAACTCCCAAATAAAAAAAATTGAAACAAAAAGGTCTGAATATTAGAATAACTTGCATCTATCTAGAAGAGGAGAGGATCCATATCTGGAAATCACATTTGAAGTTTCCATGGGCTTCATTCATTTTTTACAATTTCCAGTGGCAAACTATTTTCCAAAAATATGAAATATCAAGCACAAACAAGCAAATTCCAAAACAGCTTTCCAGTAATTCTTAGATTGAAAAGTAAGTAGCGAGCATCCTGTTTTATTCGTATTTAAGCTTTCAATAAACGCTATCCCATAAAAACATGACATTATAGGCAAACATGAATGCACGTGTAAAACTACGTGCCCAACATATTAAAGAACTCTATCTCGAGCATGATAAGGAGAAAAAAGAAGCTCAGTTATACCACCAGAAGCAAGTTCAAAGTAAGCGATCATCTGACAAAAAAGAAGGACACGAATCGCAAATACCCTTAAAAAATTTTCACACTCGGAATAATAGAGCACCAATTTCAACCATCAGAGTACGCAAAATTAGAAAATAAAAATTGGGAACGGAAAATGAACGTGTGATGAGAACCTCTTATAAAATTTTTATCTTCTTAATCACTCAACCAAAATTCCTAGAGAACAGCAGCAGCAAATAATTAAGAGTTGAAACTTAATTGTTTGATGATTGAGCATCAAGCAGTTGCATTATATATAATACAATCTTGACTGTGGTGATCCTTATGTTGCTTTTCATTTCTCTCTTGTAACTATGCCTAAACAAAATTCTCTATAAAATAATAGAAAGCGCTAAAAGTGTGTTCCATATGATTTATGTATATGGTTTACCTTACAAGGACTTGTACAGCACCACAGTGACATATTTGGCTAGAAACCGATGAGTTGTACCAAGACCAACAACTGTAGGACTGCTCTTTCCTTTCTGCGTGTAAAGATGATTCAGCACTCCATGTTGAGGTCTTGACAAAGGAGGTTGGATTTCCATATTTGTTTCAGCCACATTTAGCAGTGTCATTTGCAAGAGTGGAGGAACCAACGGTGGCTCCTTAGCATAATCTTCAGAACTAAGCTGTAAGTTATCATAGCTCGACTCTGGTGATTGAGGAGGCTCAAAACTAGAAATGCTTCCAATATCTTCAGGAACATAATCCTACACATATATATTACATAACTTTGTTATTCTCAATTTAGCCACCTTCTAGCAGTAAAAGGATGCTAACACTCAATTTTACTCATACAGGATACTCTACAAGATTAATTACTGGCTACTGTTCATGTGTTAATTCAGTCCCATGAGAGAATTTGAAAAATAACTAGCTATGCAAAAATGACATATCAAAACACTTGATATGGAAAACTACTCTACAACAGCCATCGCAAAAATGACATATCAAAACACTTGATATGGAAAACTACTCTACAACAGCCATCACAAAAATCAATTCATGCACATCAAAGTCCGCTATACTATAATCAAAGAAGATTGCCACAGTTACCTAGTTACCAAGTGAAACAAAAGTACCAATAGGCTAGAAGTAGAAGGGGTCGATGCGTCTTGACCCCTCAGGTGCAGCTTTTTTGTATAATAATAATAAAGAAAAGACTTTGAAATACCACCCACCTAATCTAACTTAAATTGTTAGAAGACAAAAATAGAGATAGAAAAAAACAAAATTTCGTTGATTGAATTGAAATGAACAACTATTTTTTGTGTCCTAACAACCAACACAAATATTTTTTGTGTTTTTGAGGTGGTGGTTGGGGTGCTAAAATAGTCAAAAAAGGTTGATTCAAAATAGTCAAAATAGCCCTTGGCAGACTACGGACTCTTACCAGCAAGTAACGCAGGCATTGTAAATTGACCATCAAAATCTTGAATATTTACAATGAACGTTATGTTTGAGTGGTTTACATTGTTAATAAAGGGAAAATGGTTAAATATTTCACAATTTCTTCTTCCAACTTTAAAGCCTTTCTATACTAAGAAGTGTGCTTTCCAGCCTTATTAACTACTTTGATTAGCAAACATATTCGTTATTAGTAGATAATTAACCAATTCGACTTTTATTCTAGCAGGAGAATGACGCAAAAATCAGTATTTAGTTTTCTTTTATTACCCTATCCCCTTTCTTTTCTCAAAGCTTTTTTATGTTACTACCCCGAAGACTATGACCCATTCACTCTCTACTGCACTTCACTTGAACCAAGATTGATCAGAAGCCCATTTCAAGTGGATTCCGTGTCAATAAAGTGATCATTATGTGTTAATATAAAAATAAACAAGCATACTGAATTTAAAGCTTTACAAAATTTGGCTTAGTACTTATCCAAAAAGTAATTAAACACTGATGACTCCAGTAGTATGTTTTTGCTAGAAATGGGATTCAAAACTTTGTGCCATCATCAAGAACTGTTACCATCGAAAAGGAATAGAAAAACACCAAGTTATCATCTCAGAAGCCCTGCTCACTTCCCTTCACAACTCAATGAACGGAAAATATTCACCCGGGACCATAAGACATTGACAAAACATATTCCTGATATGAGTTATGGATCATATTTATCCGAAACAAAATTCTTGCAAGTTAAGAAACGTGGTGCAATCGAAGACTGTAAAAAGGAAGAAAATAAAAACCTTCAGGAAAAACTTAATCGTAGGGTTATATGTAGACCAAAACCGCGGCACTAGCTCCAAGGAAAAGTGAAAATGAACAAAGGTTTCACAATAACAAAGAAGAGAAAAATGCATTCAAATTACTGAAACTTGCCTTTACAATTTAATTTCAGTGGATTTATAATTTTGCACGAGTTCATCCTGTTAAATTAATGATTCTGAACATAAACATACTTATTATCTCAAAACTACATATATAATATATTGACCTTAAAATTTCAAGTTTGTTCGAGTGCAAAACATGTCAATATATATGAAATAATACCTGTAAGTCCAAGATGTTGTAAGCATTCCCGGCATCATCACGGGCCCAAGGCGAGTCTGGAGTATACCTCTTCAGTCCATCCACAATAAATCTGAACTGGTAAACCCCAGATGGCAATACCTTCATTATTGCAAAGTCTTTCCCTGATCTCTGCAGGGGCATTCTGAAAAACAAGGAATATGAGAATCCAAGAAACAGGCAAAGAAGCCATTGAAGACAAGTAAAGAAGATGTTAAAGTTTTTAAACCTTGCTTTCCAATTATCCCACGATCCCTCCACAGCTACTTCCTTTCCACCATAACTCCAAGTAATCATAGTTGGAATTCCCGGTTCACTGAACATATCTTCATACCCTGAAGTTGTCTCCACCAAGGAATAACTGGGGACATGCATCTCCTCAGATGTTTGTAGCGGAACCTCAGGAAGCTACACAAGGGAAAGGGAATTCTGGAGAATTGATGAAAACAGAGAGTCCACGGAAGAGCAGTATACAAAACAGGTAGGAAAAGGGCCACATCGAATCCATTAACAAGAGAACGAAATTGAGAATTGATCTTAGTAAAGAGGAAGTACCAAAACACATGTAAATTAGAAGCAGAAGAGAAGCAACAAGAAATTGAATGAAAATGACTTCTGCTAATTTCGGATATTACTTAGAGAGTGGAAGTACCTGAGGAGTGAATACGAAGGGAGAGATGGTGGGAGGAGAGTGAGGCATCGCGTTCCCATCAGCAGAAGCTTCTTCTGCTTCTTCTTCAGAACCACGCACGTTCACATTACCCATTCTCAACTCAAAGGAAGAATAACCAGTGAAAGCGAAAAAACTGCAACTTAAAGAATAAAAGAAAGAAGAAGAAGAAAAGAAAATTCGCCGATGTGTTTGGAGGGCGGAGCAACACCCTGCAACAGCATCACCACCTCCTCATTTCTTTCTTTTCTTTAAGATCCTTCGTTACTTAACCACCTTTATAAACAAAAACTAAGTGTGTCATTCTTAAAAACTAAAATTTCCAGAACATCCTTAAAAAATATTAAAAGTGCCGTCAAATGGACCGGCTAAGAAATTTAAAACCTTTTTATACTGTAAAATAAGTTTTTAAATTCTATAATTAATCTATGACTCTGATTAATGGGACTATAGAAAAAATCAAACCACTCCGATTCTATAAGAGTTACTTTAAGGATAAATGTAATTTATTGATTGTTTGATCAATTTTCACTTACTAATGAACTATAAATAAAAAAAACTATATTTAAAAATTAAAACAATATGACAAAAATGTCAAGACTCGGTATTAATATATTAATGCTTGTATACTAAAAATAATCAAATGCCCAGTCTCACGCTTATGTTGTCAATCCTCGTACGTGACAATTAAATATTTAATCATATTCACCGCAATTTAATAAATTAAACAATAGTAATATTATATATTATAATAATTATAAAGTTTAATGGGTCGTCTAGGAGGTACAACAATATATTCACCAAACTTTTTTCATGATAAACTCTAGTAATAATTTTTCATACCATACTAAATAAACAAATTTTAAAAATAAATTTTAAGTCTATCTCAACATATAAATTAATATATAAAATTAATTTATAATATATATATATATATATATATATTATAAATTGAACATTAACTTTTATCGATATGGTTATAAAATAAAATTTGTGATTATAAATTTTATTGATAGGAATTATTGATTTGTCCCCTGTGTGTAACTTTTCCTAACATCGAAAGTTTGTATGTGTAATTACCTAAAAAAATAGTATTAAGACTATTAATTCTGCCATTTCATTTGATTATTAACCTAAAGCAAACGGATAAACATGTATATTTACACAACATATACAGTGTACTATTGAATAAATTTCGGCGAAACATAAAAAGGAAATGGCAAAATATAAAAAGGAATTTTAAAATATTTTAAAGAGGACTTACACCACACATACATACAATGCGCATAAAAAATTATATTTTTATTGTCGATTATGCTCTGGATGTAATTTTCTATTACAATTATTATCATAACTGATATAAAAATTAAATTTTATTATTAACTATTTTAAAAAATAAAACTTGATTAATAAAAGTTCTATTTATAATTTTAACATTTTATTAATAAAATAAATTAACATATATACCGTACTATTGAATAAATTTCGGCGGTACAAAAGAAAATTTAAAATATTTTAAAGAGAACTTACACCACACATACACACAATACGCATAAAAAATTATATTTTTATTGTTGATTATGCCCTAAATTGATATAAAATGTGTGATTTTTATTATAATTATTCTCATAACTGATATAGAAATTAAATTTTATTATTAGTTATTTAAAAAAATGAAACTTTATTAATAAAAGTTCTACTTATAATTTTAACATTTTATTAATAAAATAAATTAACATATATAGTGTACTATTGAATAAATTTCGACGGAATATAAAAAGGAAATTTAAAATATTTTAAAGAGGGCTTACACCACACATACACATAATGTGCATAGAAAATCATACTTTTATTGTCGATTATGTCCTAGATCGATATAAAATGTGTGATTTTCTATTATAGTTATTGTGATAATTGATATAGAAATTAAATTTTATTATTAACTATTTTAAAAAAATGAAACTTAATTAATAAAAGTTCTACTTATAATTTTAACATTTTATTAATAAAATAAAGTAGGTTTAATTACTTAGATGGTAACTATTTTAATAGGGGTGTGTCAATCTTATATCCGTTTTTTAAAAAGTGTCAATTGTATCCCAATTTTTAAAAAAATCTTCAATTAGGTCTCTTTCATATGGAAATGTCTAACACAGTTAATGGCATGCCACATGTTAATATGTGATTTTTTAATTTTTTTTTAATTTTTTTAATTTTTGCAACAAAAAAAAAATGTCACGTGTTAATGTCATTATCTTGATATCAAATTAACTCCCATATAAGTTTCAATTACTCAATTTAGTCCCTACTTATATCTCACAAATTCAATTTTGACCTAATTTTTTTTTAATAATTAAAATCTATTTTTATGAGATTAAAACTAATAAGTATAAATATCTTTTCAAAAATTAAGTATTGATATTTATATTAAAATTTTTTGGTAAAATTCATTTTATTAAGTCATTTTTAATAAAAAATATTAGTATAAATTCATACAAATAAAAATATTGGTTTAAAATTAGTGAAATACAATAATTTTCTATTTTGAAAAAAAAAAGTAATAATCAATAAAACGTGAGTACTTAATAAAAAATAATTAATAAAGTAATATGTTAAAAAGTCATTTTTAATAAAAAATATTAGTATAATATTTATACAAATAATAAATTTGGTCTGAAATGAGATAGAAACGATATAAATATCAATACTTATTTTTTTAAAAATAGTTATACTTAATTAGTTTTTATTTTATTAAAAATTGGGTTACAAAAATATATTAATTATTAAAAAATTTGAGATAAAATTGATTCAGATACATGGAGACTATACTAAATCAGAAAGACATACATGATGACTATTTTAAGATCAACACAATGAAATTTGATACTCACACTAACATGTGACATTGCATTGTCACGTGTCACATGTCACATGTCACACTAGAGACTTGATACATGGTATTTTTTTTTTGCAAAAAAAAAAAAAAAAAACATAGATTGACATGTGGTATGACGTTAATGATTTCTGTTTGAAAGGGACGTTATTGAAACATTTTTTACAAAAGTTGAGATGTAATTGACACTTTTTAAAAAACTGTTAATTGACACACCTCTATTAAAGTAGGTAATTTCTGAGTAATTAAACCAATAAATTAAAATTTATCTTTAAAGCTACTATTACCTTTAAACAAATTTATAAATATTTAGGATTTTTTGAGTTTCTATTTCTTGTTTCCTATGTTTATATAAAAAAAAATAGTTATTGCTAAAATATAAGAAATGTATCAACTCGTTTTTTTTTTAATTTTTTTATGTTTAAAAATAAAAAATAAAAATTTCAATATTATATAAACAAATATATATATATATATATATATATATATATATATATATTTATATATACTAATGACGGATCAGACTAATTTAATCTATTTTTGACAAACTAAAAATAAAACGATCAAAAACAGGTCGGACCAGCCAAAACGGCCCGTTCTGTCCGTTTGCCACCCCTTGAATACTAAATCAAAAGCTTACAAGAATAAATAGAAATAAATGAATAATTGTTGGAAACGTTATATTTGAGATTTTTCCCGAGAGAGAAATGAGTTGCTACGGAGAACTGGTTTTGGAAATAGACAAACGATAGTTATTGGAGGAATTGGCGTGAGCTTGAAAAGAGAAAGAAACAAAAGCTTGGAAGCAGAAAGGTATGCAGAACTGATTCATCAATCTAGTGTTTCAGTGACACCACCATTTCCTTTTGACTTTCTTAGCCCAGACAAGATTGATGGCTACACATACTGATACAGGGCCCATGCTGGATCCACTACCCACGGGCCCACTCCACTGGGTCCCCGCCATGATGGTTCATGCTATATTCGGCTATGTGCAAAACCATAACCGTCCTTTTTTTCATCGCTCCACCGATTCATTCATCACTGTGGTAGTTTAAGAAATGAGTCACAGATGAGGACAGCGAGAAAGGGTTTTTCAACTTTCAACGTGCGAGAGGCCTTCGATTCGAGTCTTTGAGGCAAAACATCGAACACGTAGCCGACCATTCCCACTTGTCGACATATAGACAGAACCCAGTCACTTCGTGAGTGCCCATTTCATTGTTTTGCCTCCTCCTTTTAGTTTTCTACTGTTGCATTACATTCTTTGAACTTTTGCCAATACCGTTTTACCTGCCAATTGGTTCTGACTTCTCAGACCTTAGTTTTGGGTTCCTGGTTTTGTTCTTGTTCATAGTAATTTCTGGTGACTATGCCAACATAGCTTAATGCTATGTCACATGACATTCTAGATTCATCTGTACCATTGGTTTTATATCCCACAGGAGTTCTGTGCTGAACTTTGGGAGATAAATCCTTCAAAGAAATCAAAAACATCTATTCTTGTTTTTCTTGAACAAATGTAATAGAATTCTTGATATCAGGCAGCACCCAAGTTTTGTTGGCCATTTATTCAATTAAAGAACAAAGTTTGAAGCATGTTATTTATCATGAGACCCCTCTTGATTACTTCTTCCAAAGTCCTTCTTTTCACAGGATATAAACCTTCTAAACACTCCTCTTCCTTGTTGGGGTCTCCAAAACGATGACTACACCATTATCTTCTCCTATTCAAAATCATTTCATATATTCTTTTATGTCACGCATCCATCTTAATATTCTCATTTTTGTCACTCCAACCATTTTTCCTGTCTTTCTAATCTCAACATCCTCTACCATAAAGAAAATATAGCAATATATTAAAATTTGTTTGAGTTTGGTAGGTATTTTGCTCTCACAAATAACCCTAAACGTCTCTCTCCATTTTAGCAATCTCAATTGTGACATCCCCTATCATTATCATTTTATAGTATTGAACTTAGACATATGTATGACATTTTTCTCATACTTTTAATTTCAAGTCGCATTCATCTTATATCTTACGAAAATTATAGTGTACATTCTCTGTCTTGTTCCTTCTTAAGAAGAAATTCTTCGTTTCGAAAGTTCATGTTGAGAGTTAATTGTTTCCCTTGATTTATCAACTAAAACCTTATTGCCCGCAGAAAGCATGTGTAAGGGACAAACTTTTTTATGCCCCTAGTAATCATATTCTTGATTATATTAAACAAGGTCTTTTTAAGGTTGAGACCTGTTCATAATTTAGAATCTTCAGTACTCTTGCCTGTGGGTTTACAAAGTTCTCAATAACACTTCTCTTGACACTTGACATGAGTTTTTTTCCAAGTCAATAAAATCTAAAATTAAATAAAATCAAAGAGACAATGTTAATTAAATTACAAATTAATAAATTTGCAAAAGACAAAAGTGTTTAAAATTAAAAAATATACTCAAATACCGAACTTCTTTTTTAAGGGGAATCTTAGGCTACATTTTACTTCTCTCATTATACTGTTTAATTCAACTCAAGTTTTAGTTCGTGACGTGTCACCAAAAATTTCCCTTTTCATTTTTAATATTTTACAAGCTTATATATCTTAGGTCATTTGACTAAATTACTAGAAGACAAGAATTCAACATTGATATCTTGATGGACAAGAGATAAAGTGTAAAAGACATTTGGAACCTCAACTATCTATGTCTGGTCTTGTGTTGAGCTAGAATCTTTGTCGAATAGTTAAGTTTTGTTTATAAAATGTATTTATTTTCTTTTAGTGCAACTTTGGATTAAATAATCTCAAGTAAAATTATATATATATATATATATATAAAAAATAATTTCCTAAAATGAATATACAGTAAAATATGCCCTTATTAATGGCACTTAAGGCTTTTTTCTATGCAAAACATATTGCCATAAAATATTTCCTTATAGTTTGGATTATTTTGAAAGTATATATTGAGTGTTTGAAAGAGGGAAAAGAAGAAAGATAGCATGATTCTCTATTTGTCTCTTTGATCTATTTGCTATCTTGATCTGACTATAAACTTAATAGTCTAAACATTCATAGATTAATTGTAGTGTAGGTCATTATTGTTTTAATTGAGTCACTTTTTTTATTTTATATATATATATATATATATATATATATATATATTGCTTTTCTATATTTCCAATTTTATTTTTTACGTTAATGTTTTTGGTTGTGAAATCATATTATAACATTAAAATATTAAAAGTAAAATAAAAAAATAGTTTGTAATGATTTGACTCATTTAGAAGATATTTGGCGTAAATAAACCTTTTTTATATTTGGAAATTATGTATTTGACTAATCTAATCATGAGATGTGTTAATGTATATGTTACCTGCAACAGCAGGTTTTCAGAAAGACTTGAGACTCCACATCTCTTGAACAATATCTTGCAAAATGAATGTTAGTTGAGCTAAATTAAGGTTGAGAGAGTAGACACAAAATTTCAAGGTCCCCGTGGTGGATATTGCAAGTGGGCACAACTGGTTTGAAAAATAGTATGAAGGAACAATTCCTATGAACTTCTCAACTACATCACCAAACACTGGTCTTTTACAAAAGTGAAAGAGAATGTAATTATGCACAAAGACAGTTTTAAAAGCAACGCATGCAACCCAATACGGTGACTTTAAGCGCCATCCTAATGAGGCATGGTTGAAGATTCATGTTTGCGTGGTGTGAGTGCAGTGGATTGGAAGTTAATTAAGTGGCATGCTGGATCCTTATGTTTCCAGCATTGTAAGTGCGAATGCCATTGCCAAAGGAAGAGAGGCTGAGTTCCTTCTGTTTCTTCACACCAACTGCTCGACAAAATGATCGCTTTGGAATCCGATGGATTTTTACTGAACATACCTTTTCCAAGTTAGGAATAGCATGAAGGTGAGAAGGGAGATCAACTATGAACTCTCCAAATTCATCAGTTACACCTCTTGCTACCACTGACCCTTTCCCCTTCCACTTTCTCCCATGGCTGTCACACTTCAAACCAACCCAAGCTCCTGCATCAAATCATAATTTAACCACCCCAATGAGAAAAAAATTATTCATTTATCATCGTATGTATAATCAAGAATAGTGTTTGTTTATATTTTTCCATTGGTGGGGTGGAAAAGAATTTTCCTTCATCTACTATTTGACATGAAAGGTTGGGACTCGTTGTCATTGTATTTTATGCCTGCCATCCATTAATTTGCTTTTTCATTTATGTTACAATCAAACACAGACAGCTGATCAATAATGACCAAAGAGATTTAGTGAATTATAATCAAAACTTGTGTTGTTTTCCGAAGCAGAAATTCTACCAAACAAGCCTTCGCTTGCCACCAAAACAATGCAACACCAACTGCAGATCTTCAGTTGTGCAGCATTACAATTTGTTTTCAGACAATACTTTTATAGTATTTTGGAAAAACATTATAATCGATTCTTCTCTCTACCAAAACCATTTAGTCATAGGAAAACATTGATAATGGAGATACCAAATCCATTAACTCATTGTGTAATATTAGAAACATCTGCTTCTTCCTTTACTTTCAACCTGCTCCACACAAGACACACCACTCCCCCAAACAAGCATTTCTTCTCATCTGACATGCGTCTGAATATATATCTTCTTAGTTTGACATATAAACTTGGAACATGCAAGTTCCTAATTACCTATTAACATGCCATTTAATGTAACTCATATTTGCATGCTACAAACTTATATATATAATTCTAAGTAAACCTTAAATGTAACTCAATAATACGAAATGGACTTATAGTATAAAATTGTCTTTTATCTGTAATTGATATAATCGATATAAAATCTGACATAACATGTACTAACTAAAGTTGAAGATATGTAGGTTTGGAAATCCAGGTACCTTGCAGTGGCCATGCATGAGGTTGGTGTGGTGCCTGACAAGTAACTGAACCTGTGATGAGGACTGTGGATAGCTTCTCCTCTCCATAGCCTGCAATGTGCACCACTTCATCTCTGTTTGATAATAACTCTAACAAAGGGTTGTCCTCTCCAGCGGCCAGAGATGCAAGCACGAAGATGAAAAGTAGCATGACAAGGGTGTGGCAGCCGCATGAGTAGCTCATCATCTTTGTGTTCATTTGTTTATCAACTTTGGCTACTTTAAGAAACATATATATATTTTGAATCCTCTCCAGAGACAACACAATACAAATTATGAGGTGCTACTTCCTTTGCATTTATATATAAGCCTCTGTGTGATTCCATTGCCCTCTCAAATTTCCCATACTGCCCCTGTAGGTTTGACTTTGATGTTTAGTTAACCTATCCCATTTATTAATTAATTAATCAAATATTACGTCTTAATGTGTCAAAACCAAATTTATTGGCTGAAAATAAAAAGAGAGATAACGGTGGTGTAATAAGGAAAATATTTTTTTGTGTAATAAGGAAAATATTTTTTTTACTATTAAATTTTGACAACTTTCTCTTACAACATTATGTGTCATTTTTTAAGTGGTTTTTCATTTTTTTATTTTTTCATTCTCGATATTTCAAAATCACTTAAAAAATATCATCTTATGTTCTAAAAGAAAGTTGTCAAAATTTAGTAGTCAAAATATCATTTTCCGTTTAATAAATACTTTACTAATATTTCCCTTTGAAACATCACTGGTTAATTTCATGGAGCATAATAAATTATAGTAATGTGTAATGAGTTTCTTTAATGCTTGATGTTAAAGGGATTAACATTGGTATAAAGATAGAAATATTAGGTTGGAGAAAAGGAATGCGAATAAGAGAAGAAAGAAGTTGGAAGTTAGAAAAGGAAGTTATAAGGTATGAGGTTGGTGGCCTACTATATATTATCGTCTACTGCTACGTATATATTCTGAATTTAATTATTTCTTCTGTTAATAAAATTAGTTTAAGAGTGAACTACGGATGCCAATACGCATAAATGTAATTTTTTTTCTCTCATTTTTATCTTTATTTCAATTAAATAACGGTTATATATTTACTCATTCCAAATATTAATTAAATAATTTTTTGAAAAAAATAAAAAAGATATACATATACTTTTTTCAATGTTAAATATTAAAAAAATTATAATTATATAAATATAAAATAAAAAGTATAAAATGATAATTAAATAAAATATAAAATATGTATCTTAGGAATAAATTACAAAACTAAAAAGCAAATAAAAATTTATCAAAAAATTTCCTAACAAAATAAATATATTTATAATTTAAAATAAAGATAAATATAAAAATTAAAATTAAAACGTGTATAAAAATGGAATAAAAATATATTTATACTCATTCTCAACGTCATTTAATTTAAAAAATCAAATATTATTAGTCATCCTACCAATGGATTTGAATAACATCCACGAATGACAGGCATATAGATAATGTTGGTGGCATAACTTTGACCATATTTTTTTTTTCAAGCCTGTTTCAACTACACATTGCAGGTCAACAATTATGGTGTACGGCTATAGCTAATTTAAAAGCAATAACTAGTATTAACTCTCAGGAACATAATCTATTGATAAAAAAATATGACACAATAGAAATGATGAAGCATAAGGTATTAAAATAAAAGAGTTATGATATTTTAACAAGGTTTTCACAAACTTTCTTATTTAGGTAAAAAAATATTATTTTATTATTTTATTTTAATTAAAAAATAAAAATTTAATCAAATTTAATTCTATTTTTAGAAACTTTGTTAACTTTATCAAAATTTTGTTTGTCAAGAGATAATTTTCCTTAAAATAATACTTGGATTTTGCTATTAAATATTTAATGTATGAAACATGTATTTCAAAAACAAAACTAAAAATGGATTAAGTTGGAAATTTAATACTTGATTAAAAATAAGAAAGTTGAATAACAATATAAGGTAAAAGATCGGAGGTGATGTCAATCTTTATGTATGATTTAGACTTATGTCTTATATTAATGTTGTATCTTTTTGATGATATCCTTTAAAAGACTTATTAATCAGTGATATCATAATTGATATTAATGAGAAACTCAAAATGAGAAAGTTGAACAATATATAAAATAAAATACCCATAAACCCATTGTAGAGGGTCAATTCCTTATGTACGGGTCGAACTCATGTTTCATTGATTTTTATCTTTCTAGTTGAAAGACTCATTAGGTTAGAGGTGTGTTGGTGGTTAGAGGTGTGTTAGTGTTGGTCTTTCAAGAGAGGATAACCAGATAGATACAACATCAATGAGATATGAGCTCAACCCACACATAAGGGATTGACACCACTCTTAATAAAAAATCTTAAGACGATGGATTTATAGATCTTCATCCTTATATGGTGCTCAACTTTTATTTGATATTCATTTTTATTCAATATGAAATTTAGACTCACACTTAGATTCTTGACTGTTAGTGGGTCAGATTGTTAGATTGTTAAATATTTTTAAAAAGTTCAATTTTTTATTATATAAAATTAATACAAATCAATATATTTGTGTCATTTTTTAAATCATAAAATAAAATAAACTAATTAAAAAAAGAGTGGCAATTTTGAAATTTTTGTAAACTTATAGGCTTCCGTTCCTTAGCAACTAAATGTTATAGTAGAATATGCTTCAGTTACATCAACAATCGAGTCTATAAAATTTACAAAATTGTCACTGCGTTTTCATGTGTCATTTGCTTTAAAACCGAATCATATCATCCGAGTTAAAAGTCAAAACTGCATTAGTAAATTACGACTCAAAATGAGAAAATTTAATAACATATAAGATAAAAAAAAAAAAAAAAAAAAAACCACAAACCGATTGTAGAGTGTCAATTCTTTGTGTACGGGTCAGACTCATACCTCATTAATATTATATCCTTCAGATTGAAAGACCCCATTAAGTTAGAGATGCGTTAATGGGTCAAATTCTGAAATATTTTTTAAAAATTTGAATTTTATTATATAAAATTAATCGATATATTTGTGAAATTTTTTAAATCATATTAATATTATAGTCTAAATTTAGTATTGATTGTCATTGGCTAAGGAAGTTAAATTCATAAAACAAATTCACATTATATATATATATAACTTTCTAAGAATATTAATATTTAAAAAATAATACATCCTTTATTATATATTTATTCAAAATCTGTTATTAAATATAAATTAATTATTACAAAATACAGTATATGCATGTGATCATTAAAAATGTTATTCATTTTATTTATTAAATAATTAATTAATATTACACTTAATAACGAATTCAATATATGTATTTAACAAGCACAATAATATTATGTGTTGTATTTATTAAATATACACGTGCATTTAATATAATAAGTTAATGGTTGAGAGGCGACGAGTAGTAGTTATAAGCTATCCATCGTTTTACTTAGTATTTGTTCCTTTATTTATTTTGTTACTTGTTTAGTATTGTTAGAAAAATGTTTATAATTTTTTTATATTCGTGTGTATTTATAAATATAATGAATATTTTTTATTTATTCATGAATATCTCTGTCAATACAAAGTATTCATATAATTCTTATAAATATAATTTTATTTATTATCCTTAATAGGTGATATCCATAAATTAGATTTCTATGAATCAAGTATTCGTTTTCATTAACTAATAATAAGCCGATAACAAAAATATTTCCACACATTATTCATACTTATCCATTAAAAGTACTTATTTAATATTCGTGGTAGATTTTATCACAGACATATGCATGGTGCACTTTTTTTTATTGTCTCTATTATTAACGTTGAAATGATGTTTACTTGTGTTATTTAGAGACAAAACACATTCATACCAAACACCACTAAAAAGATATAACTCAAAAAGATTTACTTTTGTAGATATTTTGAAGTAAAAATTTTGATCAACTAACAAAATCACATTCTCTTTTAAATTTTGGAATGCGCCTGTAAATTTTATAAAATTCAAAAGTGTAATCCTGATTTATAATCTATTGTGTATTTCTAACATATTTGTTGGATTTTAAAATTCAAAATGTATTTTTGAATTACAGAATTTAAAAACGTAATATAAATTTTATAATCTAGATTATAAATTGTGTAATTTAAAATATGTTTTTGAATATATTTTAAATTATATAATTTGTAATATTTTTTAAATTTATAATTAAAATATATAGGTTGAGAATTCAAGTGTGAGTTTAAGTCTCACATTGAATAAGTATGACAAAGTTGAGCAATATATAAAGAATAAAGACCTATAAATCTATTGTCTTGAAATTTTTTGTTAAGAGTGATGACAATTTTTTATGTACGGGTTAGAGTCATGTTGTGTTGTATTTTTCTGTGATCTTCCATTGAAAGATTCAACAATATATATATATATATATATATATATATATATATATATATATATATATATATATATATATATATATTCAAAATATATATAAAAAAAGTTAAAAAACTTAAGATTTTAAAGAAACAATAGTTTTGAAAAAGTAAACAAAATATTTAATTTTTATTTGTGATCTCTAAATTTAACTTAAGAACACCATTATCACTTTTCATAGAATAAGATAAAGTTTTTTATGAGTATTTCTATTTTTAAGATTCGATTAATTAATTAATAAATAAAAGTCATTAAAGTTCAAAATAAAATATATTATAAATCAAAGTACAAATATAATATTTTTATTATTGTTAAAAAATACTTTTAATGTCTTAATAAATATCTAAAGACACTACTTAACGCTCTTTTTTTTTATTTAACTTTTTTCCTGTGTGAGCTTTTTACTTTTTACTTTCTCTTTTTCTTTCTTCGAAAACTTTTTTTTTCATAATTTTATGATGTTAATTTGTTATAAATTATAAATTAATGCCTAGATGTTTACATGTAGTAGTAATTAGATAGAAATAAATTGTAAAGTATATGTTGGTTCAATGAACATAAGTATATTTTTTACCAGATTACTTATAAGTAAAATCTACTTTCCATCTTATTTTTATGAATTATAATAAGAACATTTAAATAACTTTGTCATTTAATAATCAAATATTCTATTGATTATAATTTTAATTTTGCTCACGGTACTAATATTTTGGTATATTTTGGTGGGATGAGTATAACATTTATATATACTAGCGTACAATCAGGGTTATCACCTCTGTGTGTACGCATCTTTTAATTATGAACGATTGTTAATATGTTAGTAGGTGATAATAGTGTAATGTTATTAAGTTAATATATAAAATAAATTTATATTTAAATAAAGTGAAATGAATAGAGAAATTAATTGTTAATGAATAAAAAAAAGATAAACAATTTTATAGAAAATGGGTAAAAATAACCGTTAATTTTAAAAAATTTAATAAATAATTATATTGTAAATGGTAGAATTGACATTATGAAAGGTGGACACAAAAGAAAGAATCTCTTTATATATATAATATTATATATATATATATATATATATATATTATATATATATATAATATGTTTGTAAGATGAGATTTGCACTCCACTTATATATTACGAAATTATTTGGAAGAGAATATCTAAAAAATTTCACTAGGATATGTTTTTTTTGTTTAATAGTAACTCTGATATCATGTTAAAAATAAAGTCTAAGTTTAACGCAATCTCATAATACCGCCTTGTAAAAAGAGATTTTCACCCAACTTATTATGAAATTAACTTATCTTTAATCCATGTAAAATATATCATTTTACTAGACACTATAAAATTTGTCATAAATGACTAATTTTACGTTGGACATAAAGATGTCCGTAAAATAGACATCACAGTTTTTTAAGTTTACTTTCTTATTTATAATACGTAGATTAGGTAATATAAATCCTTATTTTGTGTGTGATTATTTCAATTTTTCATTAAAGATTATGAAAGATATTATATGGTATATAATAAATAATATAGAAAGTCTTTTTCTACATTGATTATAATTATTACTTATGTATAATATGATTTACGTTTACATTGCTTATATTTGAAACTGATTACAAAAATTACATTTCTTATCATAATCAATACAGTAAATTTTGAATATTACTTAAAAATGCATCATATTAAACAACTACGAGAACTAGGTAAATTCAAGAAGTAAGAATTTTATATTTTTCATGCCATTATTAAATTTCTCTTCGGCTCCTCGAGATGGTCCAACACTGTTGTGTTTTTAAAAATTTTCTTTTTCTCCTTTCGGCAATTTCAAACAATTAATTAAATTGGATCATATTTGATATATGCACATGAAAGATAGAATAAAGTAATTGGAAAATAAAAGATTAGTTTGGCTTCTTCATCATTTTTAATCATTGGGAGGCATATTCTAAGCACTAAATTAGGAGATAAGCAAAACAGAGAGAGAATATGTTGGTTAGATATCAAGTTGATAACATATTTTTAGCATTGAACTTTGTGCACCGAACATACGATTTTTAAAATATTTTCTTAATCGAATAAAAATATGTTTAGTTTACTCTATGACTTTGAATTCCCCTATTTACTATATTATTTTGACCGATAATAAATGATTAAAACATATTATATGTTTGTGAAAAGAAAAACAGTTTACACGCATATAAATTATGTCTATAACACATATAATATACAGAAAGATTGCGTACACATAATTCAATTGATTTTCCTTTTAACCTTTTTGTTTTAAGGTTAGTGAGATACATAAAAAATACTTTTAGGTGTATGTTTCAAAGGCTATATGCATGTGATTGGGTTTGGTAGTCGTGATTTTTGGTTAAGTTTTTTTACAAAGAAAAGTCACTTGAATTTAAGAAGTCAGACTTAATTTTTAGAGTTGGTTTTATTTTAATATAAAAGTTAATATAAACTAAATAATATTTAGTTACTTAACTTGATTTAGTCTCTATAAATTTTATTATTACAAAATTATTGAATATTTTATACTTTCTCTAATAAAGGACTTGTTGTTAATTTATAATTGTTAACATATTCATATTTTAAACTTGTTATTATACTCGTAGATAATTTTATAGTTAAACTTATATAAGAATTTAAAATTTTTTAATAAATACAAATATATATTAGTTAATTAATCAATTCAAATCTAACATAATATTTTTTAGTTTTTTATTTTTAACACAAAAACCGAAATCAAATCGAAAAGGTTAACAAAAATAGTACAAATCTTATTATAATAAGTATTCCCTTTACATCATATATTATTATTGAGAATCTAAGGTGTGAGTTTAAGTTTCACATTGAGTAAAAATAAAAAAGTTGATCTTGTATTCCTTATGTGTGGATTTGACTCATTGATGTAGTACCTCTCCAATGATCTTTTCTCGAAAGATCTACCATATATTATATTGAATATATACATTTTAGTAGTTACAAGAATTTCTTATTAGTTAAATTATAAGAATAAATGAATCCATATGAACCAAAAGTTTAAAGCATAAGAGTGATTGTTTAGTAAATAACTTACTTGCTATCAAGGTAGTAAATATTCGTAAAAGGAATAATATATATGCTAATAATTTAAGATATGATCTTTTATACGCAATAGTCTCTAGAAGCATATGTATTAAGAAAATATTTTTAAAATAACTTTATGGAAAAAATAAATGCAAGAAAAGATTTCACACAAGCTCACCTAATGCTCGATACACAAAGACATAAACAAACTCACACTGATCTCATTAAAGATGCTTTGAAAATGATCTCATTTGATGCAAATAGTACTAATACAATACATATTCTCAAGTATTTTATGCAAAAAGCTACATATAAAATACTTTATTATCAACAATAGAATACTAGATCATCTAGTTAGACATCTAAGTCAAGAGTTACCGAATATTTGTAAATCATTTATTCTCTTTAGAGAAATGTTTTATCTATTTCATTCAAACTCCTTTTATTTATAAGCACCAAGTTATAATAACTAAAATATTAATAACTACAATATAATTGAGTGTTATTTATTCTAATTTTAATAAAAAATTTATTAAATTTAAAAAAGTTCTAAAAATAAGTTATGTACGTTCCATTGGTGCATTTGTTGTTAAAAAGTCCGAGTAATTAAATTCAATTTCAGGTTTCGAATTTAAATATTGTGTATAAAAAATAATTTAGAATGGAGACCCTAAAAAGGATTAGTAAAATTTCTTTAACTTCTTGTTAATTTGGAACAAATTCTCCCAATTTTCATAAAGATATACATTTTGTTTCAAACATAAACCAAACGAATGTAAAACAAAACACAACAAGATCCTTAATTAGTACGGATAAATTCTGCTTATATTTTTTTAAAGTTATTAAAACAATTAATTTGGCTTTCATTTTAGAAGACTATATATACTTCTATCATCATCATCACTTGTATAGATCACAAAAATGTTTCAAATTAAAGAGAAATCTCAAATATAAATCTTAAATGAACAAAACTATTTTCCACAAAAATTATAAAAAAAATTAGATGTATTATGTTTTAATATCAACGAATCTCTTAAAAGAAGTAATTAAACATAAAGAGTATTCGTAGAAGTATTTTTGAATTTGGATCTTCTACTGAATTTTGTTGTGCTATTTCTTGATTGTGTCTCATTAATACATTGATTACTACTAATTTTGACATTTTATAATATATTAAAAGGATATTTAAAATACTAACTCAATGTATTTTTAATACTAAGTAGAAGATAACACCAAAAAAATTAGTAAAGAATATAGACTCAGTAATTTTCTATATAATATCACCCCTCATTATAAATTGGAAAATGATATTTTAACCCACTTTTTTTGACCCACTTTTAACCCATTGCTTTAATCACCATTAGATCAACTTTTTTTATTTTTTTTAGTGATGTGATGTAATGATCTAATGGTGATTGAAGTGGTGGGTTAAAAGTGGGTTAAAGTATCATTGTCCTTATAAATTTTAGAACTTGAAACCTAAAACGGCCCTATATTTTATAATTTAGAAATTCAACCTAATTGAGGAGACCGTTGTTTGCATAGAATGGTACGATTCCCTTTATCAAAGAAGGAGTGTTTTGTGGTGCCCATTAATTGTACCGTTGTAGGAAATAATTGCTTCTATGCTGTACCAAAAGTAATAGGTCATAGTAGAGATCATTCATAAACTATAAGCTAACATTGATTGAATTTGGACAATACTTAACATTGATTGAGTAATAAAATTATCTCAGTATAATGTTGTAATTTATTTTCTTTTTTCATATAAAGAGACTTTTGCTTATGCTTCACACAAATTGAGGCGAATTGTTGATGCATTCAATACTGTGTATAATATCCGAGCTTTATTATATTAGTATGAAAAGCAGTTATGTTTGTGTCTTAAGTAACTAAAATAAATGCAAGTTGATAGGAAAGAAAGAACAGTGATAGGGAAGCAGAGAGAAAGAATGAGTGAAAAGAGTGGATGAGATGAAGTCAAATATATCTCCTAGACTACGGTGTTTGTGTGCATGAATTGAAAGGTGAATCATGATTATTATACACAAGTGGTGTGGTCCAGTTTTCCAATATATATATAAGATTAAGGGAAGCATGGTCAGCCACCACTGAAAGTGAAAACAGCAACATTTTGTTTGCTTTCAATGTTGCGTGCGTGTGCAATCAGCGTGCCACTGCCGATCCTTATGGACATGTCACAACCACAAGAAAACAGACTCTCCAACCTTCTTCTCACTCAAGCTCACATGCACTTTTCTTTCCTTTTTCACTTCATTTATCACAAATTAATATCAAAACAATACTCACAATACAAAACACTTTAATATAAACCGACTAATGTATCATTTAATAAAATATTAAATTTGTAAAATCAAACAAATATAAAGCTTAACATTAAAAAAAATTAAAGTGAAGTCTTATCGGACGACTTCACTTTTAAAATGAATAGAAATCGACTTTTTACGGTATGATTTCGCTTTTTGAAAGAAAGAAAAAGAAATTAACATGGTAGAAGACTATTTCACTTGTAATGTCATCTTCCATCGTGACAACTTAACCCTATTTTACAAAAGAAAAAATAAAATTCAATAGACCCATCTTTACAAATTTGAGTTTAAATGGATCCTGAAAATCAAGATAAGGTTAATGTGAGATTGAAGCTCTGTTAAGTCTATAATGATAGAGAAGATTGAAATTTAAGTACGAATCTCAATCCTACAAATAAAAATAAAAAAATAAAATATTATATGAAAATGAAGACTAATAAATTTATTATTTTATATAATATTAAGTTCAAAACTAATTAGTGTTGTAAGAAGGTCTCGTTCCTCTATAAAAAGAACAGAACTTTTAATGAGAAAAGTGTAACAACATTAATATAAGAAATTACACTTTTAATATTAAAACTTTGATTTCATTAATTTTAATTAAATTTACATATTTAAACTTTATTAATTATCTTATGTATTTATTTAAGGAAAAACTACATGATATTTGGAACAATTAACATTATATAAAGTAGAGCTATATAAAATAGAGCAGAGAGAGTGGTTTGAAATAAATGGAAGAGTATTTCATGTTTTCTTCATTTAAAAATATCTAATATTTCAGGATAACTTATGTAACGGGATATTGAAAATTTTATTTTAATTTTCCCCCGATAAATTAGTTTTATCCATTGTCTGGTCACCGTGATTAGTCATTCAAAGTTATAATAATTAATCATTCAAGAGTTACAATAATGTATCTATAAAACTAAAATTATGTATGTTCTATAAAAGTTATTTTACTGAAGTAATGTTCCCACAAAATTATGTAGTGAATTTGGAATTTAGATTCTCTGTTAAAATTTTTTGTGTTGTTCCTCTATTGTATCTTTATAATATATAGATTACCACTAATTTTAATATTTTAAAATAAATTAAAAAGATATTTAAAATATCAACACAATATATTTTTAATGTTCAGCAGAGAACAACACCTAAAAAACCAATAAAAAATCTGGACTTATTAATTAGATATCCAGAAGGGAGATTTAACTTTATTGACAAAGATGAGATAGAAGTAAAAAGAAAATCGTTTTATATCTTGAGACAGAACTGACTTCATTTTCTTGTTCGACCCAAATACCGATCTAACTTCTTTTTGCAGTCCAAATGTTAGTTTGATTCTTTGTTCGGTCAAAATGCTAGTTTGAATTCGTGCTGGATCCAAATTCTAGAAAGTTACATCAATTTATGATAGATTTTTAATGAAATTTATCATTTTATGATAACTGAGAATTAAAATGATAAAGATGAGGTCGATATTTTCTAAACGGTACAAGTAATTTTAATTTTTATAAAAATATATTTTTTGAACATAGGTAAAGAGAGTGTATGAAAGTGATCAGCTCCTGACCTCTCAATGAAGAGCAAGATCAGGCAGAATTTTTTTCAAAAAATTAAAGAGAAAAATGAATAAATTTATTTTTCTATAAATTAAATTAGTTTATAAACAAGTTAAAGTTTAAACAGTTTCACAGAGAATTTTTACAACTAGCTCATACATAAATAAATTTTAATTTATAAAAAAAGAAATATTCGTAAGTTTATAGAAAAAAAAAATTCTGGTCATGCCTTAATATTTAAATAGTTGAGTGACAGTGTTAATCATGTGTTGGTATTGTTTTTGTGGAGAATTTTCCGTGTGCTCGACCATTTCCGTGTGCCCTGGTTCTCAGTCGGCGCTTAATCCAACGACCCCAATTTATGGACAACGTGTGCATAAATTTTTATAAAGAACACAGTATTTATTTAATTTTGATATAATACTAAACTAAACATTTTTTTTATGTTATCACATAATTAAAATATTCTACCAAAATGTTGAATCCTTACAGTTTAATGTGGAAGGAAATCTAATTAAAAATACCACGACAAGAGGAATGTGGAAGAATTAGACACCAATTTGAAACGATTTATAAATTATAAAATTATTGGTAATTAAAATTTTTCACAAAATTATAATTTTTTAAAATTAATAATTAAAATATTTTTTATTGTTATTGTGAATTAATATCTAAATAATAAATAATATTATAATATTAGCTTTTAACTATTAAAAAATCATGATTTTTAATTAAAAAAAATAAATATATTTTTTGTCAATCATTTTCTCTTATCATAATTTTAACTCTACAATTGTTGTTTATTTGATATAATTTTTGTTTTAATTCTTAAATTGCATTTTATCATTTATGTTCTTTTTTAACATTTTTATTTGTTTTTTTTTCTTGTGAGATAATGAGATAATGTCTTATTATCAAATTTTCAAATTTCAGATTAGTATTTAATTCAAAGAACGTATCTTTTATTTTTTTTTATTTGATGTTATTCGTTCATTTTACAACTTTGGATTGTATTTCAATGATCCATTTTGTTTTATATTTATTAATTTCATTTTAATCCTTGATGTACTTTTTTTTTTCAAAATTGCAAACATAATACATTTTGTACTTATCATAATAATATTTTAATTATGTGTAATTATTTATCCAAATAAAAAATGTGTCAAATTTAAATTTCTATATCCAATAAAATCATTTAAGAAATGAAACAATTTGAGATGAAATGAATTCAAATTCTATTTGAATGTTTTGAAAATTATAAAAAAATTTATCCAAACTATACCTTAGATGTAGTTTTGACTTGTAATGAACTTTTCTTTTTCATTTAGTTGCTCATAATAGGATATTCATTTTGAAAGTATGATATAATATGTTGTTGACCTTCAACTTTGAACTTCAAAGAACCTTGTCAAGTATAAATTGCCAAAAGAAAATTTTCAACTACTTGCTAGTTTTTAAAACCATTATTAGCATGCCACCAAGTGAGTATTTCAACACATTCTTATTCAAACTCGATTTTCTTAGCGTCTTTCATCTTTTGATTTAATATTTTATATTACTACAAGGAAGCTGTTATTTGGTTGTTAAAAAAAAAAAATGGTTATAAAGAACCATAATTGATGTAAAATCCAAACTTCATGATACAAAATTTTACATACCTTCACATGACCCACGACCTCGGACACAGCTTCTGGGTTCCTTGTCTTGTTGCACAATATTTTATTAAGGTGGTTGTCATACTTTGAATGTTCAACCATCGGCGGCGAACCTTTTAAGTGACAGAGGAAGTGCTCCCCAGGTGTGTGTGTGTTTTTTTTTTTTTTTTTAATATATATATTTATATAATTTAATATAAAGTTTTAAACATATTTTTTAAAAATTTAATATTTTTAATATATTTTATATGGTTGATATTCTAAATTTTTTTATACATTTATATTTATTTATAAAGGATTTTTTTTTCTTCATATTTTCAATTTTACCTTTTAAATATTTTTAAATAAAAATAATTATTTTATTAATATTATTTTTTAAAATGATCGTTTGTTTAATTTAACCATTTTTTTATTTGACTATTTTTTTAAATTTAATCATTATAAATGAAAATTAATTATAATAAAATTATGAAAAAAATTATATTTAATTTTATAATTATAATTAAAACAATAATTATAATTTTATTATTATAAAAATGTTGGAATTACTCTTTTGATTTCTATTTTTGTTCAAAAATATTAAATTAGTCGTCCAGATTCTTGTAGTTTCAGTTTGATCCTTATTTTTTAAAAATCATGTCATTTGACATTTTTTCATTAAATTTATTGAATCAGATCAAGAGTTATTCATCAAAATTAAAGTTGTAAATAATGATGATTTGTTTTGTTGGTATAATTGACATAATCCTACTGTCAATTTTGATGAAAAATTATTGTTCCATTTCAAAAAAATTTAACAAAATGAACTAAATTGCATCGATTTCTAAAAAATCGAAATCAAATTGAGAAAAAAAAACCTAAAGGACAAAAAAATTAACCAAAAAAATAATTCAACAAAAATTTTAACACCCAAAATATTAGTTGAAGATCTGCGTGTTCAACTAAAAAAAATCCACGCTGTGGTATAAACATGGGTTGTGTTTGCTAAAAGAGGGATATCACATGAAACTAATAAAGGATAAAACAATATTCCAGTTAACCTCAATTTTCTTTAATTTAACTGTATAAAACAAGTTTTATAAGATAAAATTTATAATTATTTTTATATTATAATTTAGTTTATACATAAGATTTCTATCACACTTTTTTACGCCGAATATAGAATTATATATCGAGATTGAGTGAGCTTAGACTTTAACTTTTACTAGGTTAATAATTAAAAAAAAAAAAAACTTGTGAAGCATGGTTAAGTCATTAAGTAAAATCTAAACCTATATAAATATCTAACATAAAAGGTTTGATATGTTTGTTTACTATAGAAATAATTTGTAGAAGTAGAAAATGTGTTTCTAAATGTTTGATTATTTAATTAATCTATGTATTTGAGTATTTAAACATTAATAACCTCCATTGTGAAGCATTATTGTAATTTTCAATCAAACGAAATTTAGATTTAGAAAATGAAGAGACTAGCCGGTGATGACACCGGCCTCTTCGTCTTCTATTATCAAATGCAATTTGACTATGAACAAAAATAATGTCGCATATAATGATTTTATCGAATTACCGTAGACGAACACTAGAATCCTTTCTTTTAAAAGGACATCTAGCGACACCCTTTTTCATTATATAGAATTTATGTGAAGATGATGACATCAAAACTTAAGTCCTTAGCTGTTAGAGGATATAGAATTGAGGTAACAATATAATATACTTACAAAAAATGAAAAAGCTCACCCTCCATTAAGATAATGGTGTATCTTATAGGATAACATGAAGGGCAAGATTTGAAAATCATTCTATGGGACTTGCTATGCTATGTAATCATTCTATGGGCATGATTGATTGAAGATTTTTCATCTCATGCAATTAAAGACAGAAAAATAAGGATTTGCATGCATTACTCTTTCAAACATTCCCACAGTGAGAAAAACACGTTTACAGCTAATGGAATATGGTATTCATGACTTGGTTTAAGGGTATAGCACTCTTTTTTAAATACCTCTCTCACTTAATAAACCAATAACAAAACCTTTTGCATATACTGTCATGCATTAAAATAAAGTAGGGTCTTTGCGACACACTTCTGTTTCCCCATATTCACAGAAGCTTCAAAACTTTGTCCTCACTTGTTTTATTCAGTTATTTAGGCCCTTTTTTTTGTCTAAAGCTCAAAACTCAGAATCCATTTTACAATCTCTAACATATGCTTATGATTGGACTTAATTTTAGCTTAATCATCTTCGGTTATCATAATTCTAGTAAAATCTAAATTCAACGAACAATTTTCGCAAGTTATTTGAAGTAACTGCCCTAGAACATAGAAAGCTTACACATGACCCACAAAAATAAATAAGAAACTAGTGCCTTAAGGGGGGAGTGCAGGGTGGGCTTTTTAGCTTTGAGTTTGATTTCACTCTGAATGTAGGCATGAAAAATTGTGATTATGCATTTGATTCGACTATTACTTCTTTCACCCCTACAATATCTTCGTGCACCCATCAATTTTTTCAAATTACTATTTTACCCTCCAGAAAAGTGACTTCCAGAGGTAAGTTTTCCAAAACTTTTTAAACAAGATTTTCGAAGTAAAATTTTCAGAATGTAATTTCGTAATAAAATTTTCAGAATGTATGAAATCTGTTTTGGAATAGAGTTTTCAAAGAGAAAAACTTTCCGAAACTCATAGAATACCTTCTGAAATGGGGTTTTCGAAACACATGAAATACAATTCGGAACGAGTTTTCTTCTGCATTTTCTCTCTTTTTTATGTGCATTGTTCTTCATATCTTCTTCCTCTACAGCAATGGTGACAGTGGTGGAAGTTATGGCAATAGTTGTTTGATGTGGTGCACTGATGAAAGGTGCTCGAGTCTTTTCTTAGTATTCTTGGGGTGCAATTAGTAATTGTGGGGATGTAAGAAGTAATAACCATTTGATTTTGATTGTGATAATTTGAATTTTATTTTTTAAAATTCTTTTTTAGGGCAAGTATCATCTATTTATTCCTCTTTCTGTTTATTGTAGACTGAAAAATTAATTTATTGCGCAACCATAACTGAATAAACTCACGTATGGTAACAATGTTGGATAAACACCCTTTGGAGTTGGAGTAGGTCATAATCATTTTGCCTCTTTTTTCCTTTCTTAAAACTTTTAATACAATTAACTAGCACAAGAAACTAACGCAGTGTTCGTATGAGGGTTTTACACTGTTGAAGCAAAATTGAGAGAGCGGATTATGATATTCTAGCGTGTTCGTTTTAGATTATTTGAAGGGATATGCGAGAGCGGATTTAGGGGATGGATGTATTAATTTATCCCCTCAAAAGTACGAAGATACTGCTATGGTTTGTACACATTACGAAAGTACCATTGTTCTCGTTTCTCGTTTCCAAAAACATGTGGCCAGATTCCTTCCTCTACCTATGGTGTGCGTGTGTGATTGTTAAGTGCATGAAGGGAAGTAGATGAGGTGGTTGACGAAGAGGATGAACAGGTGGCATGGTTGTCTGCGGTGGTGGCTAGGTGGTGGCTGTGGTTGGACGATGGACGTGGTGTGGTGGTTATATGCACGAGTGCAACACCGATGTTGCAATGTGTTTTGAGAAGTGGATGGCATCGGTTACGTAACCAGTGCCTTGGTTTTTAAAGGGATGACACCGGTGTCGTAGTTTTTTTTTTTTTTTACTTTTTTTTAAACTTTTTTTTAAACTTTTTTTTTTAATTTTATATAACTTTTGTTTAAAATTTAACTATTTAACTTTCTTTTAAAATTTAATTGTATAATTTTTTTACATTCATAATTTTTTTTTATTTTTAAATTTTATATAATTTTAATATTTTTAATTCGTATTAATTAATTATAATTATTTTTAGGTATAATTACTGATTTGGTACCCCAACTTTTTCGTTAAGTTCAATTTGGTACCCAAACTTTTGGTTTGTTCAATTTAGTACCCCAATTTTCTAAAGAGATTCAATTTGGTCCTCTCCGTTAAGTTGGAGTTAACACCGTGTCCGTACAGGACACTCGTCTGGCCAGGTTGACGGTGCCATGCAGGTCCTCAAGCCCTTATGGGTCGTCCGGTCGTCGCGCTGGACAATCCCAACGAACCAGACAAGCAAGACGACCCAAATACGCTGAACAGCCTGGACCTGCTCGACGACTCGGACTGACCAAACGACTCAGACGAGTACGGTGACCTGGATGAGCCCGACGATACGGACGTACAAGACTTTTCGGAAGACTTCAACAACCCTGACGAGCCCAATGACCACTAGGGGCCTGAAGACCGGACATGCCTGACAACTTGGTCTGGCCTATGCAAATCGTCGGGCACGTCAGGGTAGTTTAGACCGTACTGGTCGTAAGGTCCATCGCGGTCGTCGTGTCCATTTGGGTCGACAGGCTCGTCCGTGTCGTCGCGACTTCCTGGTCATCAGGAGCGTCCGAGTCGTTGGGAGGGTTCGAGTCGTCGGGTCTATCTAAGTCGTCGGGCCCGTTTTGGGCGTCATGCACTGCCCGAACAGGGTTTCAAGAATCCACTCCTAAAGGCTTAACTTTTCCTCATAGAATCCTCTTAATACACCCATAAGACCCGATCCCTACGACCCTGACAAACCAAACAAGCACGACGACCCGGATAGACATGACAACCTGGACGTCCCGACGACCCAAAGAGGCTTGACGACTCTTACGGGATCGCCGACATTGACGAATGAGACCATCCAGACAGGCTCGAAGATCCAGACAAGGATGACCACCTGGACGAGCACGATGACCTGGACGAGATCGACGACTCGGACAGGCCCGACGACTTAGACGGGCCTGATGACCTGGATGTGCCCGACGACACGGACGAGCAAGACTATCCGAACAAATAAAACAACCTTAACGGGCTCGATGACCAGTAGGAGCCCGACAACCCGAACGGGCTTGACAACTTGGAAAGGCCCGTCGAAATCATCGGATGACCATTAGAATCCTCTTAATACACACATAAGACCCGGTCTCGACGACCCAGACGGGCCCGATGACCCGGATTGGCATGACAACCTAGACGACCGAATGACCTAAAGAGGCTTCACGATCCTTACGGGCTCGTCGACTATGACGGACCAAACCATCCGTAGAGGACCGAAGATCTGGACGGGCATGACGACCCGGACGAGATCGACGACTCGGGCAGACACGGCGACTCGGACGAGACTGATGACTCGGATGTGCCCGACGACACGGACATGCAAGACTATCCTAACGGACAAAACAACCCTAATAAGCTTGATGACCACGGGCTTGACAACTTGGACAGGCCCGTCAAAATGGTCGAGGTAGTTGGGCCCGTACGAGTCGAACGCCCATCACGGTCGTCGGGACCGTCCAAGTCGTCGTGTCCATTTGGGTCGTTAGGCTGGTCCGTGTCGAGAGCGTCCTTGTCCTTTGGAGCGTCCGGGTTGTCGAGAGCGTTCGGGTCATCGGATCTATCTAGGTCGTTAGGCCCGTTCTAGTCGTCGTGCCCCGCCCGATTAGGGTTTCAAGAATCCACTCCTAAAGGCGTAACTTCTCCTCATAGAATCCTCTTAATACACCCATAAGACCCGGTCTTGACAACCCAGACGGGCCAGACAAACCAGACGGGCCCGACGACCCGGACGGACATGACAACCTAGACGGCCCGACGACCTAGAGAGGCCTAACGACCCTTACAGGCTCACCGACTTTGACGGACCAAACCATCCGGACAGGACTGAAGATCTGGACGGTCATGACGACCCAGACGGGCATGACGACCCAGACGGGCTCGACGACTCGGATAGACCCGGCGACTTGGACAAGCCTCATGACCCGGATGTCCCCACGACACGGACGGACAAAATAACCCTAATGGGCTCGATGAACAGTAGGAGCCAGATGACCCGAACGGGCTTGCGTACTTGGACAGGCCAGTCGAAACCGTCGTGCACATTTGGGTAGTTGGGCCCATATGGGTCGTAACGTCCATCATGGTCGTCGGGCCCTTTCATGTCGTCGTTTCCATTTGGGTCGGCAAGTTGATCCGTGTCGTCGCGATCGTCCTAGTCGTTTGGAGCGTCCGAGTTGTCGACAACGTTCGGGTCATCGGATTTATCAAGGTCGTCGGACCCGTTCTGGTGGTCGTGCCCTGTCCGATTAGGGTTTCAAGAATCTACTCCTAAAGGCGTAACTTCTCCTCATAGAATCCCTTTAACACACACATAAGACCCGGTCCCGACAAGCCTAACAAACCAGACGACCTGGACGACTCGGAGGGACATGACAACCTAAACGGCCCGACGACCTAGAGAGGGTTGACGACCTTGACGTGCCCGCCGACTTTGACGGACCAGACCATCCAGACAGGCTCGAAAATGCATACGGGAACGACTACCTAGACGGGCACGACAACCTGGATGAGCTCGACGACTCGGACAGACCCGACGACTTGGACGAGCTTGATGACCCGGATGTGCCCGACGACACGGACAAGCAAGACTATCCGAACGGACAAAACAACAAAAACGGGCTCGATGACAAGTAGGAGCCCGACGACCTGAACGGGCTTGACAACTTGGACAAGCCCATCAAAACCGTCGAGGTAGTTGGGCCCATACGGGTCGTAACGCCCATCATGGTCGTCGGGCCCGTCCATGTCGTCGTGTCCATTTGGATCGGAAGGTTGATCTGTGTCGTCGCGATCGTCGTGGTCGTCTGGAGCGTCTTGGTGTTCGACAGCGTTCGGGTCATCGGGTTTATCCAGGTCGTCGGGCCCGTTCTGGTGGTCGTGCCCTGCCCGATTAGGGTTTCAAGAATCTACTCCTAAAGGCGTAACTTCTCCTCATAGAATCCGCTTAACACACACATAAGACCCGGTCCCGACGGCCCCAATGGGCCTAACAAACCAGATGGCCTGGACGACACGGAGGGACATGACAACCTAGACGGCCTGACGACCCGGAGGGACATGACAACCTAGACGGTCCGACGACCCTTACGGGCCCGCCGAGTTTGACGGACCAAACCATCCAGACAGGCACGATGACCCAGACATGCTCGACGACTCGGACAGACGCTGCGACTCAGACGAGCCTGATGACCCAAATATGCCCGACGACCCGGACGGTCCTGGCAATCCTGACGGCCTGGACAATCCGGAAGAACATTACAACCTAGACGGCCTAACGACCTAGAGACCGTCCGGGTCATCAGGCTTGTCCATTTCGTCACGACTGTCCTCGTTGTCGAGAGCGTCCGTGTCATCGGGAGCGTCTGGGTCGTCAGGCCTACCCAGTCGTCGGGCCTGTCCCGGTCGTCGTGCCTATCCATGTCGTCTGTCACGTTCTTATCGTGGGGGCCTGTCCAGTCTACGAGTTGATCCAGGTTGTCAGGCTCGTCATTTTCGACGTGCCCATCTAGGTCATTCAGGTCCACCGTCCCGTCCAGGTTGACGGTCCCATGCAGGTCGTCAGGCCCTTCTACGTCATCGCGTCGTTCCTGGTCGTCGGGCCGGACAATCCCAAAAAACCAAACAAGGATGACGACCCAAATACGCCGAACATCCCGGACTTTCCCAACGAACCGAACGGGCCTGACGACTCTAACATGCCTGACGATACAGATAAGCCCAACGACCCAGATGGTCCCAACAACTCAAACGAGCCTGACGACCTGGACAAGATCGTCGAACCAGACGTCGTGTCCATCGAGGTCGTCGGGCCCGTTCATTTGGGTCGTCAGGCTAGTCCGTGTCGTCGCGACCGTCCTAGTCATCAGGAGCGTCCAGGTCATCGGAAGGGTTCGAGTCGTCAGGTCTGTCAAAGTCGTCGACCCCGTTTTGGTTGTCGTGCCCCGCCCGATTAGGATTTCAAGAATCCACTCATAAAGGCTTATCTTCTCCTCATAGAATCCTCTTAATACAACCATAATACTTGGTCCCGACGACCCAAACGGACAAGACAAACCAAACGGACCCGATGACCCATACGGATATGACAACCTAGATGGCCTGACGACCGAGACAGGCCTGACGACCCTTACAGGCCCGCCGACTTTGATAGACAAGACCATCCAGACAGGCCTGAAGATCAGGAGGGAATGACGACCCGGACGGGCAGGGCTACCCGGACGGTCTCGACGAATCAGACAGACCCGGCGACTCAGACGAGCCTAATGACATGGATGTGCCTGACAACACGGACGAGTTAGACTATCCGAACGGACAAAACAACCATAACGTGCTTGATGACCAGTAGGAGCCCGACTACCCGAACGGGCTTGATAACTTGGACAGGGTCGTCCAAACGGTCGGGGTAGTTTGGCCCGTACAGGTCATAACGCTCGTCGGGTCATCGCGCTGGTCTTTGTCATCGTGTCCATTCGGGTCGTCAGGCTCGTCCGTTTCGTCGCGATTGTCCTCGTCGTCAAGAGCGTCCAGATCATCGAGAGCGTCTAGGTCGTCGGGCATGTCCCGATCGTCGGGCCTATTCAGGTCTTCGGGCACGTTCTTCTCGTCAGAACCTCTGTTGACGATATAGTTGTCACAAGTATTTAACCTCTTGACATGTGAAGCTGGAAGATAATAAGCTCGACAATGAGCATTATGTTGAAAGTTGGGGTCCCTTTGCTAAAAAATAACTCTCAATTTCTCAAACTGGAGGCAATCTTTTGTTGAGTGGGATCTACGTTATCCATCTCTCGAGGACTCTGCATGTTGTGAACTTGGGTTTAGTATAGAGCAAACCCCTCTAACAATGTAGGGTTATGAGCGTGTTTAGGGTTTAGGGTTTATAGTTTATGGTTTATGATTTAGGGTTTAGGATTTAAGTTTTAGGGTTTCAAGAATCCACACTTAAAGGCATAACTTCTCCTAATAGAATCCTAAAGGTCGTAACGCCCGTCTGGGTCGTCACGCTGGTCCAAGTTGTCGTGTCCATTCGAGTCTTCAGGCTCGTCCGGTTTGTCGCGATTGTCCTCGTCGTCAGGAGCGTCTGGGTCGTCGGGACTTTCCCGGTCGTCAAGCCTATCCAGGTCGTCGGGCACGTTATTGTAGTCGGGCCTTGTCCGCTCTTCGGGCTGATCCGGGTTGTCAGGCTTGTCAGTGTCGACGGGCAAGTCTTGGTCGTTCAAATCCATCGGCTCGTCCAGGTTGACGATCCCATGCACGTCGTTAGGCCATACTGGGTCGTCGGGCTGGACAAGCCCAACGAATCGGACAAGCAAGATGACAAAAATACGCCGAACAGCCGAGACCTACCCTAAGACCCGAACAGGTTCTACGACCTTAAAATGCCCGACGATACAGAAAGGCCGAATGACCCAGATGGTTTCGACAACTCGAACGGGCCCGACAACTCGAAATGCGCGACGACCCGATCGATCCCGACAACTCAGACGGGCCCGACCAACTTGACGACCCAGACGGACCCGACAACCGATATGGCCTGACGTCTTAGACAGGCCCAACGACATGGACAGGCCAATGACCTTGATGGGCCCACCGACTTGGACGAATTTTACCATCTGGACACGCCTGATGTGCCGGACTAGCATGACGACCCGGACGAGCACGACATCCCGAACGGGCTCGACGACTCGGACAGACCCGGTGACTCGGGCGAGCCCGATGACCCGAATGTTCCCTACGAAACGGACGGGCAAGACTATCCGAACGGACAAAACAACCCTAACGGGGTCGATGACCAGTAGGAGCCCGACGACCCGAACCAGCCTGACAACTTGGACAGGCCCGTCGGGCAGGTCGGGGTAGTTTGGCCCGTACGAGTGGTAACATCCTTCTTAGTCGTAGTGCTGCCCAAAGTCGTTGTGTCCATTCAAGTCGTCAAGCTCATCCGTGTCGTCGCGACTGTCCTCGTCGTCGGGAGCGTCTGACCATCGGGAGCGTCTCGGTCGTCGGGCCTATCCAAGTTGTCGAGCACGTTCTTGTCGTCAGGCCCTGTCCGGTCTTCGGGCTGATCTGAGTTGTTAGGCTTGTCAGTGTCGACAAGCCCGTCTAGGTCGGTCAGGTCCACCGACCTGTACATGTTGACGGTCCTATGTAGGTCGTCAGGCCCTTCTGGGTCGTCCGGTCGTCGCACTGGACAATCCCAATGAACCAGACAAGCAAGACGACCCGAACGCGCCGAACACCCTAGACTTGCTCGACGACTCGAACGGATCAAATGACTCAGACGAGCACGTTGACCCGGATAAGCCCGATGATACAAACGGACGAGATTTTCTGGACGAGTAACACAACCCTAACGAGCCCAATGACCAATAGGGGTTTAACGACCTGACATGCCTGATAACTTGGACATGCCCGTCCAAATCGTCGGGCACGTCGAGGTAGTTTAGAACGTACAGGTCGTAAGGCCCATCGCGGTCGTCGTGCCCGTCCAAGTCGTCGTGTCCATTTGGGTCGTCAGGCTCGTTCGTGTCGTTGCGATTGTCCTGGTCAGCAGGACCGTCCCCGTCATCAGGAGGGTTCAAGTCGTCGGGTCTATCCAGGTCATCGGGCCCGTTTTGGTCGTCTCGCCGCACCCGATTAGGGTTTCAAGAATCCACTCCTAAAGGCTTAACTTCTCCTCATAGAATCCTCGTAATACACCCATAAGAACCGGTCCCGACGACCCGGACGAGGTTGACAAACCAAACGGGCCCGACAACCAAGACGAACATGACAACCTAGAACGCCCGACGACCCAGAGAGGCCTGACGACCCTTACGGGGCTGCCGACTTTGACGGACCAGACCATCCAGACAAGCTTGAAGATGCGGACGGGAACGATGACCCGGACGGGCACCACAACCCGGACGAGCTCGACGACTCGGATAGACCCGGCGACTCGGACGAGCCTAATGACCCGGATGTGCCCAATGACACGGACGGGCAAGACTATCCGAACGGACAAAGCAACCCTAATGGGCTCGATGTCCAGTAGGAGCCTGACGACCCGAACGGGCCTGACAACTTGGAAAGGCCCGTCCAAACCGTCGGGCACGTTGGGGTAGTTTGGCCTATATGTAACGCCAGTCTTGGTCGTCGCGCTGGTCCAAGTTGTCTTATGCATTCGCGTCGTCAGGCTCGTCCGTTTCGTCGTGAGTCTCCTCGTCATCGGGAGCGTCTAGGTCATCAGGAGCGTCTAGGTCGTCGGGCCTATCCAAGTCGTCGAGCACGTTCTTATCGTTGGTCCTTGTCCAGTCTTCGAGCTGATCTAGGTTGTCAGGTCGTCAGTGTCGACGAGATCGTCTGGGTCGTTCAGGTCCACCGGCCCGTCCAGGTTGACGGTCCCATGCAGGTCGTTAGGCCCTTATGGGTCGCGCTAGACAATCCCAACGAACTGGACAAGTAGGACGACCCAAATACATCGAATAGCCTGAACCTGATCGACGACTCGGACGAACCAAATGACTCAAACGAGGACGGTGACCCGGATGAGCCCAACGCTACGGACGGATAAGACTTTCCGGACGACAAACCGACATGCCTAACCACTTGGACAGGCTCGTCCAAATCGTCAAGCACGTCGGCAAAGTTTAGACCATACGGGTCGTCGGGCCCGTCCAAGTAGTCGTGTCCATTTGGGTAGTCTGGCTGGTCCGTGTCGTCGTGACCGTCCTGGTCGTCTGGTTTGTCTGAGTTGTCGAGATCATTTGGGTCATCGGGTCTATCCAGGTCGTCGGGCCCGTTTTGATCGTCGTGCCCCGCCCGATTAGGGTTTCAAGTTTCCACTCCTAAAGGCATAACTTCTCCTCATATAATCCTTTTAATACACCCATAAGACTCGGTCCCGACGACCTGGATGGGCCTGGCATACCAGATGGCCTGGACGATCCGAACGAACATTACAACCTAGACGACCTAACGACCTAGAGAGGCCTGACGACCCTTATGGGGCCACCAACTTTGACGGACCATACCATCCATACAGGCTCCAATATGCAAACGGGAACCACGACCCGGATGGGCACGACAACCTGGACGAGCTCGACGACTCAGACAGACCTGACGACTCGGACGAGCCTGATCACCTGGATGTGCCTGACGACACGGACAGACAAGACTATCTGAATGGACAAAACAACCCTAACGGGCTCGAAGAACAATAGGAGCCCGACGACTCGTACGGGCTTGACAACTTGGACAGGCCCATCGAAACCGTTGGGCATGTCGGGGTAGTTGGGCTCGTACGAGTCGTAACGCCCATCACGGTCGTCGGGCCATTCCAAATCTTTGCGTCCATTTGGGTCGTCAGGCTGGTCCGTGTCGTCGCGACCGTCATGGTCGTCTAGAGCATCCGAGTTGTCAAGAGCGTTCAAGTCATCGGGTCTATCCAGGTCGTCAGTCCCGTTCTGGTCGTCTTGCCCCGCCCGATTAGGGTTTCAAGAATCCACTCCTAAAGGCGTAACTTTTCATAGAATCCCTTTAATACAACCATAAGACCTGGTCTCAATGACCCGGACGAGCCTGACAAACTAGACGGACCCGACGACCCGAACGGACATGACAACCCAGACGACTCGACGACTCAGAGAGGCCTGGCGACCTTTACGGGGTCACCGACTTTGATGGACCAGACCATCCGAACATGCCAGAAGATCCAGATGGGCATGACGACCCGGACGAGCACGACAACCTGGACGAGCTCGACGACTCAGACATACTCGATGACTCGAACTAGCCCAATGACTCGGATGTCCCTAACGACACGGACGGGCAAGACTATCGGAATGGACAAAACAACCCAAACGGGCTCGATGACCAGTAGGAGCCCAACGACCTGAACGGGCCTGAAAAATTGGACAGGCACGTCGGGGTAGTTTTGCCCGTACAGGTGGTAAAGCCCGTCTAGGTCGTCGCGCCAATCCAAGTCGTTGTGTCCATTCGGGTCGTTAGGTTCCTCCGTTTCGTCGCCACTGTCCTCGTCGTCGGGAGCTTTCAGGTCATCGGGAGCGTTTAGGTTGTCGGACCTATACAAGTCGTCGAGAACGTTCTTGTCCTCGGGCCCTGTCCGGTCTTCGGGCTTATTCGGGTTGTCAGTCTCGTCAGTGTTGATGAGCCCGTCTGGGTCGTTCAGGTCCACCTGCCTGGCCAGGTTGACGGTCCAATGCAGGTCCTCAAGCCCTTCTAGGTCGTCCGGTCGTCGCGCTGGACAATCCCAACAAATCGGACAAGCCAAACGACCTAAATACGCCGAACAACCTGGACCTGCTGGAAGACTCAGACTGACCAAATGACTCAGACGAGTACGGTGACCTGGATGAGCCCGACGGACAAGACTTTCCGGACGACTACAATAACCCTATTGGGCCCAATGACTAGTAGGGGCCTGACTACTGGACATGCCTGACAACTTAGTCAAGCCCGTGCAAATCGTCGGCCACATCGGGGTAGTTTAGGCCGGACTGGTTGTAAGGTCCATCGTGGTCGTCGTGCCCATCCAAGTCGTCGTGTCCATTTGGGTCGGCAGGCTCGTCCGTGTCATCGTGACTGTCCTGGTCATCAAGAGCGTTCGGGTCGTTGGAAGGGTTCCAGTCGTCGGGTCTATCCAGGTCGTCGGGCCCGATTTGGTCGTCGTGCCCTGCCCAATTAGGGTTTCAAGAATCCACTCCTAAAGCTTTAACTTCTCCTCATAGAATCCTCTTAATACACCCATAAGAATCGGTCCCGACCACCCGGAAGGGCCTGACAAACCAAACGTGCCCGACGACCCGAACGGACATGACAACCTAGACGACCCGACGACCTAGAGAGGCCTAACGACCCTTACAGGCTCGCCGACTTTGACGGACCAGACCATCCAGATAGGTTCTAAGATGCGGACGGGCATGACAACCTGGACGTGTTAGACTATCCGAACGGACAAAACAACCATAACGGGACGACCTGTACGAGCTTGACAACTTGGATAGGCTCGTCGAAACCGTCGGGCACGTCGTGTTAGTTGGGCCCGTACGGGTAACACCCATCACGATCGTCGAGCCATTCCAAGTCGTCGTGTCCATTTGGGTCGTCAGGCTGGTCTGTGTCGTCACGACCGTCCTAATCGTCTGGAGCATCCGAGTTGTCAAGAGCGTTCAAGTCATTGGGTCTATCCAGGTCGTCAATCCCGTTCTGTTCGTCCTGCCCCGCCCCATTAGGGTTTCAAGAATCCCTCATAAAGGCGTAACTTCTCCTCATAGAATCCTCTTATTACACCCACAATACCTGGTCCCGACGACTTGGACGGGCTTGACAAACCCAACGAAGCCGATGACCCGAACGGACATGACAACCTAGATGACCCGAAGACCAAGATAGGTCTGACGACCCTTACGGGCCTGCCGACTTTAATGGACCAGTTCATCCAGATAGGGTCGAAGATCCGGAGGGAATGACGACCCGAACGGGCAGGACTACCCTGACGGGCTCGACGACTCAGACAGACCCGACGACTAGGACGAGCCTGATGACTCGGATGTGCCCGACAACACGGACGGGTTAGACTATCCAGGTGATCCGACACGTTCTTGTCGTCGGGTCATGTCTGGTCTTCGGGATGATCCGGGTTGTCAGCTCGTGTGTGTTGACGGGCCCGTCTGGGTCGTTCAGGTTCATCATTGGGTCGTTCTGGGTCATCGGGCCGGACAATCCCAAAAAACTGAACAAGCAAGACAACCCAAATACGCCGAACAGCCCGAACCTACCCGACGATCGAATGGGCCTAACGACCCTAACATGCCTGACGATACAGATAGGCCTAACAACTCGAACGGGCATAATGACCCGGACAGGCACGACGTCCCAGACGACACGACGACCCAGACGACACGACGACCCGGACGTGCTCGATGACTCAGACAGACCTGGTGACTCGAACGAGCCGAATGACCTGGATGCATCCAACGACACAGACGGGCAAGACTATCTGAACGGACAAAACAACCCTAACGGGCTCGATGACCAGTAAGAGCTCGACAACTCAAACGGGCCTAAAAACTTGAACAGGCCCGTCCAAATCGTCGGGCACGTCGGGGTAGTTTGGCCCGTACAGGTCGTAACGCCCGTTTGGGTCGTCGCACTGGTCCAAGTCGTCGTTTCCATTCAAGTCATCAGGCTCGTCCATGTCGTCGCGACTATCCTCGTCGTCGGGAGCGTCTAAGTCATCGGCAGCGTCTAGGTAGTCGATCTTGTCCCGATTGTCAGTCCTATCTAGGTCGTTGGGCACATTCTTGTAATCAGGCCTTGTCCGGTGTTCAGGCTGATCCGGGTTGTCAGGCTCGTGAGTGTCGACGGGCCCGTCTAGGTCGTTAAGGTCCACTGGCCCGTCCAAGTTGAAAGTCCCATGCAGGTCGTTAGGCCATTTCGTGTCATCAGGTCGGACAAGCCCAACGAACCGAACAAGCATGATGACCCAAATACACTAAACAGCTCGGACCTGCCCGAAGACCCGAACAGGCCCGACGACCTGGTCGATCCCGACGACCCGGTCGGTCCCGACGACCCGGACGGGCCCGATGAACCAAACAACCCTAACGGACCCGACAACCCATATTGCCCGACGACCTAGACAAACCTGACGACCCTGATGAGCCCCCCCGACTTGGACGGATTAGACCATCAGGATAAGCCCGATTATCCAGCCCGGCATGACAACCTTGACGGGCACGACAAACTAGATGGGCAGGACAACCCGGACGGGCTAGATGACTCAGACATGCCGATGACCTAGATGACCCCGACGATACGAACGAACAAGACTTTCCGGACAGGCACAACAACCCTAACGGGCCCGATGACCAGTAGGGGCCTGACGACCAGAACAGGCCTGACTAGTTGCACATGCCTGTCCAAATTGTCGGGCACGTCGGGTAGTTGAGCCGTACGGGTCATAAGGCCCATCGCGGTCGTCGGGCCCGTCCAAGTCGTCGTGTCCATTTGGGTCGTTAGGCTCGTCCGTGTCGTCGTGACCGTCCTAGTCGTTAGGAGCGTCCGGGTCATCAGGAGCGTCCGGGTTGTCGGGTCTATCCAGGTCGTCGGGCTCGTTTTGGTCATCGTGCCTTGCCCGATCTTCGAGTCAATCCTGGTCGACAGGCCCGTCTGGGTCGTTCGGGTCCATCTGCCTGTCCAGATCGACGGGCCCTTCTAGGTCGTCGGGCCCGTCCAAGTCTTCCGAGTTTTTGGGGCCCTCTGGATTGTCGGGTCCGTCCGGATCATTTGGCCTGTCCAAATCAACGGGCCTGTGTGGGTACTCTGTCTTGTCTTGGGCACCGGGGTCATTCGACCCGTCCAACATGCTGTGCTTTTCCTGATCGTCAGGCTTGTTTGGATCGTCAGGCTCGTTCGAGTCGTCGGGCCCGTCCGGATCATCGGATCGTTCGGGTGAAGCTGAAAGATAATAAGCTCGACCATGAGCATTATTTGAAAGTTGGGGTCCCTTTGCTAAAAAACAACTCTCAATTTGTCAAACATGAGGCAGTCCTTTTGCTAAGTAGGATCTACGTCATCCATCTCGCGAGGGCTCTACAAGTTGGGAACTTGGGTTCAGTATAGAGGAAACCCCTCTAACAATGTAGGGTTATGAGCGTGTTTAGGGTTTAGAGTTTAGGGTTTAAGGTTTATGATTTATGGTTTATGATTTAGGGTTTAGGGTTTCAAGAATCCGCTCCTAAAGGCGTAACTTCTCCTCATATAATCCTCTTAATACACCCATAAGTGAAAGGGTGGACGCACTGCTTTTTACATAACCTAAAAAACATGCTCCTTGACCTGCCCGACGACCCCGACAAGCACAATGACCCGAACGAGCCCGACGGGCACGACAATCCAAACATGCTCGACGATATAGACGAGCCCAAAGACCCAGATGGTCCCGACGAGCCGAACGGGCCTGACGACCCGATCTCGACGAGCCGAACGGGCCCGACGAACCAGACGGAACCGACAATCCAGATGGCCTGACGACCCAGACAGGCTCGACGACATGGACGGGCCTGACGACCTTGAAGGCCCGTCAACTTAGACGGACCAGACCATCCGGACAGGCCCAAAGATTCGGACGGGCATGACGACCCGGAAGAACACGACGACGCGAACAAGCACGATGACCAGGACAGGCTCGACGACTTGGACAGACCCGACTATTCGGACGAGCCCGATGACCCGGATGGGCCTGGTGACCAATAGGGGCCTGACGACCCGAACGGGCCTGACAACTTGGACAGGCCCGTCCAAACCGTCGGGCACGTCAAGGTAGTTTTGCCCATACGGGTCGTAAGGCTTGTCTTGGTCATCGGGTCCGTCCAAGTCATCGGGTCAGTCCAAGTCATCGTGTCCATTCGGGGCTTCAGGCCCGTCCGAGTCGTTAGGCTCATCCGTGTCGTCACGACCGTCCTGGTTTTAGGGAACGTCCGGGTCGTCGGGAGCGTCTGGGTCGTCAGGCCTGTCCGGGTCATCGGGCCTATTCAGGTCGTCGGGCCCGTTCTGGTTGTCGGACCCCGTCCGGTCTTCGGGTCGATCCGGATTGTCAAGCTCATCAGTGTCAACGGACCCGTCTGGGTCGTTCGGGTCCACTGGCTCGTCTAGGTCGATGAGCCCGTCCAGGTCGTCAGACCAGTACGTCAAGGACATACACTTCATCCACACAAACTCCCATAGCCACATAATAACAAAAAATAGCATACCTTGTCCCCTAAAACTCTAGACCCACATCACGAAAGCCCCAAAATGCAGGACCTATTCCGAATCTTCATAAAGCATGCAAATAAAGGAAACTTAGGCATGAACCACAATACAAGTCAAGCAAGAGGCATCCAAGACAAAGGAAAGTACAAGACAAAGGAAAGTAACATACCTAAGACAAAGGAAAGTAACATACCTGGAAAATGAAGGACACTCGAAGGAAAAAATGCAATAAGAACACCAGGGAGTGCAAATGCAATGAAAGGGGAAAAAGAGAAGGGACAAGTAAGGTGAAGTGTTTTTGAAACACCTGCAAAAAGCGAGATAATTCAGACCTTACACGCTTCAGCTTAAGGATCATTATTAGCATGCATGTGGCAGGGTAGGTGAGGACTAATGATGGTCTTGGGAAGTTATAGCAGTTTTTCAACAGTTAAAAGGCAACCTCTCGAATCCCAACATAGTCTAGGCTCAAGGTTGGAGGACTATGTATTGTCCAGGTCCCCCAAATAGGATAACAACCCCCTTTTTTAGAGCATAATCCTACTCGAGCCAGCAATAACTAGGTCAGAGGACGACCCCAAGAGCGCAACTTAACTCAGGCCAAGTCGGAAGACGACCTTCATAGGTTGAGAGATGGGTGGTAATAGACTGAATCCAAATCCAAGAGCTCAATCCAAGTCATCAGATATAGGTCTGAAGTTAGTGGTGAGAGAGTATAGCAAGGAACTGTATTATCATATAACTGCCTCATTCCGTTTTTTGAGGAAAAATATCCTCTTTAAATCCCTATAAATATAAAGAGTGCTCTCTAGTATAGACACTTGGTTTTTCGGGCATTCGCGGACTCATTGCTTTCTATTTGGTTGTAAGTCAGGCAACTTCTTGAGATTCCTTCTTGTTTTCGGTAAGAAATATCCGGATTCTATTTTTTTACCGGAACAGTGACCAAGACATGAATGTCGTCGTGAAAGTTTTGAGCAAAATATCTCTCTTGGTTACATTTATTAGTAAACCAAATGGTGGGCTATTCACATCATATCATATCGTGAATACTATTTACAATTCGGAGAACAATATGATCAACGTATTAATAAGTCACTGAATAAAGAATACAGATAATTGAATCTAGCCATCGACAATGCTCTGATCCATACTTGAGTCTGTGCCCGAATGATGGTTCACAGATGTATAATCTGGAGATGGTGCAGTTAAGGACGTAGCTGGTGTGGATTCATCATCTCCATGTTCAGAAGATGAGCTAGCAGCGTCCATCTCCTTCCCTGGACACTCATCTTGAACACATTCAGCAACTTCATTGTTGTAATTTTCAAAATCATGACTCCTGTTTAAGGGTGTCACGTCCTCTTTCTTCACAACATTAAACACAATACCATTATGGATCCTTTCAGGCTGCAAAAAATCACCCGCACTCACCAGTATGCGGGACCCATTCACCACCCTGTTGTTAATTTCCCTTAGCTCAGATTCTGTGCTATCGGGGTTCCTATCCAGTGTTGTGAGCCTGGGGCTACGATACTGAAAATCATTAGCGTTAGCATGACTCACTAAGCCTTTATTTGGTTCAGTGTCAACTTCTAAGTTTTGCAGAAAATCAATGAACATATTTGCCGAAGTAGTTCTCATCAAAGGCCCACCAGATCTTGTCCAAGAGTTCAAATCAACACTTTCAGAGTCACTGTCACTTCCCTCGTGTATGCCACGGTGGGTCTTCCAAGTTTTACCACTGGCCACATTAGAGCTGCTGCTAATGCTTTGATGCAATGAGGAAGAAACATCAATAAGGTCCTCTAGGGACCCTGTTGAATTCTCTCGTGCAATGCAATTCCATGAAGGAATTCTTCTTGAAGCACTGAACCTCACAGTACTGGACAAACCATGAGAAGCAGTAGTAGTAGCATGAGAAGCAGTAGCAGCTCTCTCAGCAATTCTCCTTAGTCTTCTCATATGATTGAGAATCACAACACACTCATCAAGAGCAAGCTCAATGCCACAATTTGCTTTAATGGCTGAAAGTTTCTCCCAGGTACATCTTCTCCCTTGGTTCGCCGCCTTTTGAAGCTCTCCATAAGAAGGGTTCTGTATAATTTTGGTGTACTGGAACAGGACACAGGAAGGACAATGGTCACAAGTTAATCACTAACTAACAGAATGATCTTTTAGTAAATTATGCATAAATAAACACCTAAATCTTTAGCAAAATTTTACTATTAGAGAAAGAACAATTATTACCATGATGCAGTGTTTATCTCTATTTTCTCTACTTCCTTATTTTGCATTGCACTCTCCGTTGTGGGAATCAACATATGATTGAAGCACCATTTTAAAACACTACCAACATGTTTCTTGCTGATTAATTTAATATGACCTATCCCAATCACAATTCTTTTATGCACCAAAATATTGTGCAACATCTGTATGCTTGCAATCATAAAATTCTTTTATGCATTCACCTTTTTCAAAGTCGTGATTAAATTTTTCTGTGCCAGGCTATTTAATGTGTTTGTTGTTGTAGTTCAATTGTCTTTTTGATTCCCACAACAGAATGCAATACAAAAGAAAGAAACAAAAAACAAAAAATGAAATGGAGAAAACAGAGAAGAGAAAGACATGGTTTCATTACAAATTTCATAGTTTGTCACATTCCTCTATTTTCTAACAAAGGCTTGGAAACCCCTAGCACTTTCATTTGAATTGGTATCTAGCTGAAGTTATTTTGTCCTTAATTATGTAGCCGATATTTTAATGTTTTGTAGGTACATATACCTGAGCAAGAGTTGCAGGCATAACAACAGTCACATCACCTTCCCAGTCTTGAGCAAACAACTTGGCAAGTCCACCTAATGGAAAACCAAGTTCCAGTATTTGATTACACCTATGTTTCACCTCCATCTCCACAAGATGCGCAAGCTGAAAAAAATAAAAATCCATATTTGGTAAAACCATTATGTAGTAAGAGTGGTTAACAAGTTATAAATGATGAATGGATCCTGGCAAAAGGATACAACCACTTCCTAGTCATGCAAAGGACAACCATCACTAATCTTCACACTATATATTTTGAATTAGAAATTCCTATATATGCTGCTAACATCCAGACTAAAATGCATTTCTGTCACTGGAATGAATCGCAACCAACAGAAGTGAGGGAAATTTTACAACTGTTTCAACGCATAGCTTATGCTACAAACATATCCTGTAACTATACATTCTTCAATTAAAAAATCCAATTGCACGAAACTGGCAGCAAAAGGATTAACCACTTACAAAGATGAGACAATATTGGGTGATATTGCAAACAGGTGAGCAATGATCTCTTATTGCGATCTAAAATATGTATGGATTTCCCCTATAAGTTGTCAGGGAGTGAAGTTGGAGAGAATAAAACTCCACGGGCTATTTTCTCCAACAATAAATAACAAGTACATGCCGCATGATATTTCAGAGACAGGAGGAGACATGCACAAGACATCCAAATAACATGCATGAATAAAGCATAGAAAAGTCAATGGGTAAAATTGGTTTGAGAGAATGTTTTGTTTTCACTTTATTTCTTATTCTTATTCTTTCAAAGTTTATATAAGAAAAAGTAAAAATAGAAAATGAAAACAGAACACAGAAAACAATAAGAAATTGTTCTCTTTTCAATATAAACTTTTGGAAAAAAGAAATAGAGTGAAGCTATAAAATATTGTTTCAAACCAAACTGGTCCTAAAGCATAAACAACATGATAAGAACAAGGAAGTGATCATTCACAAAACTTTTAGCAAACTGTTTAGAAAGTAAGTCCAACAGTGATAAACTATCTATCACATCAACTCAGGGCTAGGGAAGGGGAATGGTACAGAAGTGACAATTCGCTTAAGAAGCAAATATACACAATGCCAATAAACATAAACATGCAAATGAATGTAATATGAATTGTGTTTGCACAAAAATCCAAGTCCATTAATATGTACCTTGGCAGCAAAGTTGCCTCCGTGAGTCCGCACAAATGCTTTCAATCTCAATAATGGTGCAATATGAGGGTTGGCCTGGCTAACTATAAAATGGTTGACATTGAATAGTTCTTTCAACTGCATCATAGGTAAATCAATCTCCAAGCTACCATCCCTCCAACGGCGCGCTGGTGTGGAACCCTCTTCAGGACCTAAGTTAAAAGGAGGATGGTAAGGAATAATTTCCCCACTTCTATCCTTTGCCATCAATTCTTGAGCCTCAAAAAGGCCAGGAAAGGCACAAGAAGCAGTGACTGCACTCCATATAACCACATGGGGTGAAGTCAAGTAGTTAAGACATCTAGGTGGTTCATGCTTCCTTGGGGAACAAACTGTAATCCCGAGAATTCTACCAGTCATGTCATAAGCTTCTTGAAATGTAAGGTTGCTTGTTAGATGCCTCAACATCATTTGCAACTGTCTGATCTCATGAACAGCACCAAATGTGGCGACTCTCTTAACAACTGTGAAAATCCCACCCATTTGATCAAAAAATTGCAGTGAGTGCCATGAATCTTCAAAAAAACTCTGAAGTTCAGGCCAAGTCCTGGTGGCAACAACGGCACACATAATGGATCCCACACTTGAACCAGCAATTATCCTTGGCAGGAGTTTATGTTCTACCAGTGTTTTAACGACACCCACATGAGAAGCTCCAAGAGAAGCACCCCCACTTAACAGCAAAGCTGTTCTGCCAAATGCATGCCTAGTTTCATGCATGAAAGCAAGCTTTTCTTCCAATGATAGCTCCTCTGAATCAGAATCACAGACCATTTTCAATTGGGTCGTTACTTCATCAATGTATTCCTTGATTAATCTGGGCACCTGAAGCCTGCCCTTGTGTAATTCAGGATTACACATATTACCTAAATTTCTCACAAGATCGGCACGCATACAAAATATTATATCTCTAAGAGATCCCTCTTGCCGACGGTGGCGAAGCTCTTGGAGCTTGTTCCTCACCAATTCGACATCATAAAGGTCTGATTCATTCATCTTTGTTGTCTCTCTATCAAGCATCTTAGCTGCATGAGCCCACTCCTCATATGTCAAAGCAGATCTCATCATGTTTCTCCAAAACTTCCTCCTATATGCCATTTCAGCCCTTACTTTCACATTTGTATATCGTTTCAACAAGAAAGCAATAATTGTCATCATTGCCAGTATCCCCTGAGGATTCCTGGGATGCAACCATGATATGAAGGATACCAAACCCCCCCTAAACCTATAGAAGAGATCTAACAACACACGAAATATCTGGTGCTTAAAGTGTGACATGGACTTACAAAATAGAACCCTGAAAGCAATTGTTCTACCAAGAATGTCCGAAGGACCAATCGGAAAACGGTCTACTCTAGCCTCATTACTAATATGATCCATTCTCCCTGGATCAAAACAAAAACAATGTCCTTCTCACAAATCAAAACTAAAAACTACCAACGTAGTAAATAATATACAATAAAGCCAGTATACCAAGAACTGTATCTTCGACGTTAGAATCAAATAGTACACAATTGAAAAGGCAAGGCTGATGAAAAAGATTACAAAGAAAAGAATCCACACTAGGATCTCACAAAATGATAAACGTGTGTGTTTCTCCTGTGTTTAACTCCAAAACTCAAAACGGAATCAAAAAAGGAAACTGTGTAGAAAAGACTATGCAACAGAACAGTACTATAAGTTCTTGTATTTCTTCCGACACCCAAGAAACCTAAGAACCACGATCGCAACTCTAAATCAGATACCCAAAATCTTTCAAATAAAAAAGATGAAAATTTAATCAACCCCAGGAACCAAATCGTTGATCTTTAAAAACAATCTTTGTGAAGAGCCAAAAGGGTAGCAAATTTTTAGTCTTATAATTAAGAATGGGAGAGAGTGGGAGAAGGGTGGCATCGGAATCTGAGAAGAGGGGATAAGATATCCATACGGTGACAGGGAGCCTCGTCACGAAAATGATGACGTGGAATGAAGCACATCCTTATGGTTCGTTATAGAATTGACTCGGGAAAAAGAGAAGCTGACAGAGAAAAATATGGTTTTTTGCTTTTACTATTTCGAATTGGATAATAACGTCGAATAGTGGGGTACAGCATCAGACACTGAAAAACGACAAAAACATGTTCTTTCTTTCCCACATCTAAGATTACGAAATAAGGCGAAAACGGGCCACTCAACAAAAAAAATAAGTCCAATTAGAAAATTAATGGACCTTTTAAAAAGTGATCACTATGCGCTTTTACTTCCTCCAAAGTTTTATTTTATAAAATTTATGCCTATAAAACAACAAGAACTTGGTTATAACATCAAATAAAAACCTGCAAAATAGAAATAATTTTTATTAACAATTTTTTCTCCAAACCCTTCATTAATATAAAAAAAATATGAAATTTTTCTCCAATTAAAGTAATTATTAAGCTAATTAGTTCACTGATTTTTCCGAATTTTAAGAGATAAAGATGAAAGTATAAAAAAATATATATAAAATGGAATAACTTTAAAATACATGTTTTGTTTAAAAAAGTATAAGTTTGCATATTTTTATATAGAAATTAAAGTTTATACCTGTCTATAATAACTAAGTCTTTTTTATGTATATATTATGTATGGTTTATGTGATATTTATTCTATTAAGGCTTAAATACTTTTTTCGTCCTTATTTTCGTAGTGTTTGTTGCGGATGGTCCTCATTTTGACAGAATATTTAAAATGTTCCTCATTTTTACAGAACGTTTAAAATGTTCCTTATTTTCGCAATTCGTATTTTATTTGGTTATTTGCTGTGACGCCGTTAAAGTCAGTAACAGAACACTGTATGGGTGATACTGTTTAACCAAATAAAATACGAATTGCGAAAATGAGGACCATTTTAAACATTCGATAAAATGAGAACCGTTTTAAACATTGTGTTAAAATGAAGACCATCTACAACAAACACTACGAAAATGAGGACGAAAAAGATATTTAAACCTTCTATTAAATATCATATATATGTCCATGTGTAACATATGAAACATTAAAATAATAATAATTATTATATTGTTCTGCCTATAGAAATTTCCTCTATCTGGCATATAAGAATTTGATTCTAGGACATGATCAGGTCACTCTGCATAATGATCCTACAAATATTGTGCTGTAAAAAATTTCCTATGATCCTACCATAGGAAACTTCATTCTTCTTTCTTCTTGTGCTCCAACCCTAGTTATGTCGTAAAATATAGTCTCTAAGACTCTTAGGAAGTACAATTCTGATAGACTCTTAGCACATGAGAATGGAATATGAGACATAAAGTCTTATTTGTATTCAATTTTTTTTTTATTTTTTTCTTTAGAAATTTAGATGTGAATTTAAGTTTTATATTAAATAAAAATGAAAAAGTTAAATAATATATAAAAGAAAATCATAATTTTTTTAATATACTTCGTATCTTAAAAGTCTACTAAAAAGATGGTGAAAAAAGCTGAAAAAAAAATCTGAATTCTCCAAGTTCGCATGTGATCCACTACATCCTTAGTTGTTCAAATACGAGATAATACAATATTTTTTATATGTTTATGGTAGCTTCCTAGTGTGAATGCTATGAGACTATTTTGTTTGATTATCACCACCTCAAACCTTTCTAGATCCTTTTACCATAACTCAAATTTTCATTCACGACAGAGAAAAGAAAACTAGGTGAACCACACTTTTAAAACAAAGATAATTGCCACATTGAAAAACAACAATAAGGATAATAATAAAAAGAACAAGAAATGTTTAAAATTTCCATAAACTGTTTTATAATGTGAAACACAATGTTAGTTATCTTTGTTTTTTGTTTTTAAATCATAAGAAATTGTTTTTACTAGAGATTAATAAAATCTATTCATAGGAGTGACGGATCTTGACGAAAAGTGTTGGAAGGACCAAAGTAATATAATTTTGAGATCATTAGATTCGATAATTAGTATAATGCTTCAAAAAATGACTTCTCTAACTGAACATTTTTTATGATTAGTATAATACTTCAACATATGTGAAGAGGTAGAATCTATCTTGTTTTAGTCAATAATTTC
>Ga0214545_1000640_pt1 | contig 58221 bp, 60 predicted proteins | sample CNSS4metaG_FD_160064 | JGI IMG/M metagenome (GOLD analysis project Ga0214545, IMG submission 160064) | Root nodule microbial communities from cowpea collected in UCLA plant growth center, Los Angeles, California, USA - CNSS4 | ecosystem: Host-associated > Plants > Roots > Nodule | place: USA... | reverse complement strand
GGCATCATCGATCAGAAAACATCAACGCTGCGGCGCTGCGCTAGCGCTGCGCCGCAGCGGACCGAACCATGAACGATTGTTACCTATCCATCCGGTCTGTTTTGTTACCAATCCATCCGCTGGACAACGCGCGCAGCGCGGGCGGGGTGGGGTGACGGTCTCTCCGCGACAGACGGTGCCCGAGTGGAGAGATCACCCCACCCCGTCATGCAATCTCGCTTCGCTCGATCGCATCCCGACCCTCCCCCTCCAGGGGAGGGTAAGAACGAGAGCCTCAGCCGTCCTGCGGCTGCGGGCCGTCGTAGCCTTCGATGACGATGAGGTCGGCGATCGAGTGCGGCTGGCGCACCTTGATGTTGGCCTGGTATTCTGGCGAGTTGTAGCAGGCGAGCGCGGTCTCGTAGTCAGGGAATTCGATCACGACGTTGCGGTTGCGGCTGGCGCCTTCGACGGTGGTGAACTTGCCGGCGCGGACGACGAAGCGGCCGCCCCATTTCTTGAAGATCGGGCCGTTGGCGATGGCGTAGGGCTTGTAGCCCTCGTCATTGCTGACGTCGACACGCCCGATCCAGTAGCCTTTTGCCATTGTTCTCTTCCTGTTGTTGATGGATTACCCGAGAGCTTGCGCGATCTCGGCGTGGATGGCGTCGGCGACGGCCTTGGGATCGGCGGCTTCCACAACCGGGCGCCCGACGACCAGATAATCCGCGCCGGCGGCGATCGCACGGCTAGGCGTCATGATGCGCTTCTGGTCGCCGCTGGCGGCGCCGGCCGGACGAATGCCGGGGGTGACGAGGCTCATCTGGTGGCCGACGATCTTGCGCAGGCTGCCCACCTCCTCCGGCGAGGACACGAGGCCATCGACACCGAGCACCTGCGCCTGCTGCGCACGCGCCTCGACCAGCTCCGACACGCTGAGCCGATAACCGGCCGCATGCAAATCGTCGTCGTCGTAGGACGTCAGCACCGTCACGGCGAGGATCTTCAGGCTGGCCCTGCCGCGGCCTTCGACGGCGCCCTTCATGGTCTGCGGATAGGCGTGCACGGTGACGAAGGTCGCGCCCAATTTAGCGACACTCTCGGTGCCGCGCGCGACCGTATTGCCGATGTCGTGCATCTTGAGATCAGCGAACACCTTCTTGCCCGCATCAGCGAGCTTGCCGATCAGCGGCAGGCCGCCGGCATAAGCGAGTTGATAGCCGATCTTGTAGAACGTGACGCTGTCGCCGAGCTTCGCGATCATCGCCTCCGCGGCATCAACGCTCGGCAGATCGAGCGCAACGATCAGGCGGTCCTTCGGGGCGATCTCGGCTGGCGTCATGTCACCTCACATCATGCGTTGGGAAAAGTCGATCAACTGCGTCACCAGCTCCTTCAGCGCGGCGATATCGCCCTCGTTCTTCAGCCTGTCCCTATCGTCATAGGCCTGGTCGGCAAAGGCGAGCGTGAGCTGGCTGGCAATCACGTTGGCGTGGCAGGCGGAGAGGATCAGCCGCAGCGCCTGCAGCGCGCGGGCGGCACCTAACCGGCTCTGGGACGCGCCGGCAACCGCGAAGACCCGGTTGCGGAACACCTCTCCGCGCGCCTCGTGCAGCTCGTGCACGCGGCTGACCCAGTCGATCGCGTTCTTCAGGAGCGGCGGCACCGAGGCGTTGTATTCGGGCGAGACGATGAGGACACCGTGATGCGCGCCGATCATGCGCTTCAGATTGATCGCGTGCTTGGGGACGCCCGATTTGGCCTGGAGATCGCCGTCATAGATCGGCAGCGGAAAATCGGCGAGCGAGATGCGGGTGACGTCGACGCCGGCCTGGACGAATTCGTAAGCAGCCACAGCCGCCAGCTTCGCATTGTGCGAGCCGGTGCGCAGCGAGCCGGGAATGATCAGGATCTTGGGGGCTGGCATCCAATCTCATGCATTCGGCGAAACGAGCCCGCCGCGCAAAGAGGAGCCGGCGGATTTAATGCTTGCGATACACCCAGACGCGGGCCGGCGGAAGGTTCATCCAGATCCGTTCCGAGGCCTCTGTGGACACGCCGGATAGCGATTTCGGGATCGGCGGCACCACCGCATAGGTGAACTGGATGAAGGGCGCACCGGGCGCGAGCGCGGTGAAGGCATCGCGGATGAGCCGCAGCCGCGTCAGCATCGGTTTGGTGACGAGCGGCAGGCCGGACACGACCGCGCTGGCCGGCGCGCTCAAGACATTCCAGAGCGTGTCGCGCAGGCGGTAGGCATCGCCCTGCACCACCTTGGCTTGCGGGTAGCGGTCGCGCAGCAGCGCGCAGAAGCCGGGATTGTATTCGACGAGAACGAGACGTTTCTGGTCGACCCCGCGCTCGATCAGCGCGGACGTGATGGCGCCGGTGCCGGGTCCGAGCTCGACCACCGGTGCGTCGGAATCGGGATCGACATAATGAGCCATGGTCCGCGCCAGCAGCTTGCCGGACGGCATCACCGCGCCCATGTGCAAGGGCTTTTCGATCCACGACCTGAGAAAGCGCACCTCGTCATCGAGACGAGGCTTCTTCAACGCACGCGCGGACGATGGCAATGGCATGTCGGGACCGGACGGAACCGCAGGACCGCGGCGTGTCAGAAAATGGTCATAAAGACGTATAGGCCGGAGGCGATACGGTCAAGACGCGTCAGTTCGCCCGATTGCCGAAGAAATCCTTGACCTTGGCGAAGAAACCCTCGGCTTCCGGCTGGGTGTTGCCGGAGGAGAGCTTCTCGAACTCGGCCAGCAATTCCTGCTGCTTTTTGGTCAGGTTCTGCGGGGTCTCGACCATGACCTGAACGTACATGTCGCCCATCTGGCGCGACCGCAGCACCGGCATACCCTTTGATGCAATGCGGAAACGACGGCCCGACTGGGTGCCGGCGGGCACCTTCACCTTGGTCTTGCCCTTCTCGATGGTCGGCACCTCGAATTCGCCGCCGAGCGCGGCGGTCACCATCGAGATCGGCACGCGGCAATGCAGATCCGCGCCGTCACGCTGGAAGAACTGGTGCTGGGCCAGCGAGAGGAAGATGTAGAGGTCGCCCGGCGGCCCGCCGCGGACGCCGGCCTCGCCCTCGCCGGCGAGCCTGATCCGTGTGCCGTCCTCGACGCCTTGGGGAATGTTGACCGAGAGCGTCCGCTCCCGGGTGACCCGCCCTTGTCCCGCGCAGGACGGGCAGGCGTCTTCGATCATCTGGCCGCGGCCCTGACAGCCCGGGCAGGTCCGCTCCAGCGTGAAGAAGCCCTGCGACTGCCGCACGCGGCCGGCGCCGCCGCAGGTCGAGCAGGTCTTCGGCTTGGTGCCGGCCTTGGCACCGATGCCCGAGCAGGCCTCGCAGGTGACCGAGACCGGAATCTCGATCTGCGCGGTCTTGCCGCCAAAGGCTTCCTCGAGGGTGATTTCCATATTGTAGCGCAGATCGGCGCCGCGCTCGCGGCCGCCGCGGCCGCGCTGTCCGGCCATGCCGAACAGATCCTCGAAGATGTCGGAGAAAGAGGAGGCGAAGCCGGCACCGAAACCGGCGCCACCGCCGAAGCCACCGCCCTGCTCGAACGCGGCGTGGCCGTAACGATCATAGGCGGCGCGCTTGTCCTTGTCCTTCAGGACCTCGTAAGCCTCGTTGATTTCCTTGAACTTGACTTCGCTGGTCTCATCCCCGGGATTGCGGTCGGGATGGAATTTCATCGCCAGCTTGCGGAACGACGATTTCAGCTTGCCTTCGTCGGCGTCGCGTTCGACTTCGAGGGTCTCGTAATAGCAGCGCTTGGTGGACGTGGACATGATGAGCTCGGTCTATCCAATCGCGATTCAAGTTGGCGCGGAACAACGCTGACATGCGGCGGAATGAGCGCCCTTCGACCTTGCGGCAGAGGGCAGCCTGGCAGCGCTGAGAATAACGGCTGGGAATTGATCGATCGTAACGGGGCCGACTTTGAAGGAGTCTTGAAAGGAGTCCTGGCCCGTCCGTCCCGACACGACGGCCTCCCCCACGAGGGAGGAGGCCGGTAGCGTGTGTGGGGTCCAAGCCGTCCGCATCGTCACCCTCTCGGGGCTTAAGCGGACTTCTTGTTGTTCTTGTCGTCGTCGACCTCGGTGAATTCCGCGTCGACGACGTCGTCCTTGGCCGCATCCTTCTTGGCGTCGGCCTCGGCCTGCTGCTTGTACATGGCCTCGCCGAGCTTCATCGAAGCCTGCGCCAGCGTCTGGGTCTTGGCCTTGATCGCCTCGGCATCGTCGCCCTTCAGCGCTTCCTTGAGGTCGCTGACGGCATCCTCGATGGCGCGGCGCTCGCTCTCGGCAACCTTCGAGCCGTGCTCGGCCAAAGCCTTCTCGGTCGAATGCACCAGGCCATCCGCCTCGTTCTTGGCGGTGACGGCCTCGCGGCGCTTCTTGTCCGCCTCGGCATTGGCCTCGGCGTCCTTGACCATCTTCTCGATGTCGGCTTCCGACAGACCGCCGGAGGCCTGGATGCGGATCTGCTGCTCCTTGCCCGTGGCCTTGTCCTTGGCCGAGACGTTGACGATGCCGTTGGCGTCGATGTCGAAGGTCACCTCGATCTGCGGCATGCCGCGCGGCGCCGGCGGAATGCCCATCAGGTCGAACTGACCAAGCATCTTGTTGTCGGCCGCCATTTCACGCTCGCCCTGGAAGACGCGGATGGTGACGGCATTCTGGTTGTCCTCAGCCGTCGAAAACACCTGGCTCTTCTTGGTCGGGATCGTGGTGTTGCGGTCGATGATGCGGGTGAACACGCCGCCCAGCGTCTCGATGCCCAGCGACAGCGGGGTGACGTCGAGCAGCAGCACGTCCTTGACGTCGCCCTGGAGCACGCCGGCCTGGATCGCAGCGCCGATCGCCACGACTTCGTCCGGGTTGACACCCTTGTGCGGCTCCTTGCCGAACAGCTGCTTCACGACTTCCTGGACCTTCGGCATGCGCGACATGCCGCCGACCAGCACGACCTCGCCGATCTCACCGGCGGTGACGCCGGCGTCCTTCAGCGCCTTGCGGCAGGGCTCGACGGTCTTCTGGATGAGGTCGTCGACCAGCGCCTCGAACTTGGCGCGGGTGAGCTTCATCGTCAGATGCTTCGGGCCGGTCTGGTCCGCGGTGATGAAGGGCAGGTTGATCTCGGTCTGCGTCGTCGAGGACAGCTCGATCTTGGCCTTTTCAGCGGCTTCCTTCAGGCGCTGCAGCGCGAGCTTGTCGTTGCGCAGGTTGATGCCCTGCTCCTTCTGGAACTCGTCGGCGAGATAACCGACGAGGCGCATGTCGAAGTCTTCACCGCCGAGGAAGGTATCGCCGTTGGTCGACTTCACCTCGAACACGCCGTCGCCGATTTCGAGAATGGAGATATCGAACGTACCGCCGCCGAGGTCATACACCGCGATGGTGCCGGCCTTGGTCTTGTCGAGGCCATAGGCGAGCGCGGCCGCGGTCGGCTCGTTGATGATGCGCAGCACTTCGAGGCCCGCGATCTTGCCGGCGTCCTTGGTCGCCTGGCGCTGGGCGTCGTTGAAGTAGGCAGGAACGGTGATAACGGCCTGCTCGACCTTCTGGCCGAGATGGGCTTCCGCGGTCTCCTTCATCTTCTGCAGGATGAAAGCCGAGACCTGCGAGGGCGAGTAGGTCTGGCCGTCGGCCTCGACCCAGGCGTCGCCGTTGGAAGCCTTCACGATCTTGTAGGGAACGAGCTTCTTGTCCTTCTCGACCATCGGGTCGTCGTAGCGGCGGCCGATGAGGCGCTTCACTGCGAAGAAGGTGCGCTCGGGATTGGTGACGGCCTGGCGCTTGGCCGGCTGGCCGACGAGGCGCTCACCGTCATCCGTGACGGCGACGATCGAAGGCGTCGTGCGCATGCCTTCGGAATTCTCGATGACTTTGGCGTTCTTGCCATCCATCACGGCGACGCACGAATTCGTGGTGCCGAGGTCGATCCCAATGACCTTTCCCATGGTCCTGATATCCTTCTTTTTGCGGCAGGTTGGCTGGGCCCAAGAGGCACCCGAACCGAAACCCCCTAAGATCAAACATCCGCGATATTGCGATGATTGAGGCTCATATAGGAGGGGGGGAGGGGCCCGCAAGGACCGAAGCTAGGTTTCTGCCGCTAAAACATCGGGTTTTGGGAGGTGATATCCGGGCTCAACCGCCCTTGCGGGTGAGGAATTATTAACAGGTCCGGGCGTCGGCAAGCCCCCGCACCCGCAAGCCCGCCCCGCCCTGTTGCGGCGAGGCCAAACCGGCTAAAAGGCGGACCGACCGCACAGCCGGCGCAGCTGCTTCGCGCGACAAAGCGGCCCGGTGGCCGACCATCGAACGGCCTCAATGTGAACCAATCAGAGTGGCCATGAAGCTGATCCGCCCCCTCGCCGCGCTCGCCCTCCTCGCCGTAACAGCGCTTCCGGCCTTCGCCGCCGACGTCGTTTTCCCACCCGGCTTGCGTCTCGGCATGGTGCCGCTGATCGGCCTCAGCACGGCCAAGACCTTTCCGGGCTTCGAGAGCGAGGACGGCAACGTCAAGGTGTTGGTCACCGAGCTGCCGCCGGCCGCCTATGGCGAGGTCGTGAGCGCCTTCAATTCCAATCCCGGCGGGACCGGCGGCGTCAAGCAGGACAAGGTCGAGACCCCCGCTGGCCTTGCCTATTTCACCACCGAAAGCGGCAAGGCCGGCGATACCCCGGTGAAGCGGTATTCGATGATCGTGCCCGGCGCCGGCTTCTCCGGCTATGTCGCGGTACAGATCCCGGAGAATGCGACCAAGATCTACACGGACGAGGCGGTGCGACAGATGTTCGCGAGCGCCACCACCCGCAGGCAGGTCTCGGCCGAGGAGCAGATCGCGCTACTGCCGTTCAAGATCACCGATCTCGCCGACTTCAAGGACATCAAGACCCTGGCACCGGGCTCGAGCATCATCCTGGCCGACGGCGATGAGAGCGTGGGCTACGAGGCGAGGCCGTTCATGATCCTCGGCCTGATCGGCGCCACCCCGCAGGCCGCCGACGACCGCGCCCGCTTCGCCCAGGAGGCGGCGCTCCAGATTCCCGGCGTGCGCGAGTCGCGCATCACCATGTCCGAGCCGATCCGCATCAACGGCCAGCAAGGCTTCGAGACCCGGATCGACGGCGTCAGCGGCAAGGACAAGGTCCCGGTGACGGTGGTGCAGTGGATCCGCTTCTCGAGCGGCGGCGCATCATTGCGCATCATCGCCAGCGCCCCGCGCGACCAATGGCAAGCCGCCTTCACCCGCTTCCGCACCGTACGCGACGGGATTCAGCCGAAGGGGTAGGGCGCATCCACGCGCGAGGTGCGCTCCCTCCCCCCGCCTGCGGGGAGGGTTGGGGAGAGGGTGTCTCCGCAATCGAGAACCCCCAAGAGGAGAAAGCCCTCACCCGCCGCGAGAGCCCAACTGCTCATCAAGCCCGGCTGCATTTTCAGGCTTCTGTTCGTATACGAACGGAACTAGGCTTCCTCCCGTTGGATCATCCTGGAGGGGAGGTAGACATGCTGGTTCGGCGACAGGTCTTGGCGATGCTTGGAACGACGGCGCTGGCGACGCTCGCGCCAAGCGCGCTGTTCGCGGCCGCACCGATCAAGCCGGACGAAGCGTCCGCGCTGCTCGTGATCGACGTGCAGAACTGCTTCCTGCCCGGCGGCAGCCTCGCGGTGAAGGAAGGCGAGCAAGTGGTGCCGGTCATCAACAAGATCTCGAAGGCATTTGCGAATGTGGTGCTGACGCAGGACTGGCACACGCCGGGCCACGTTTCGTTTGCGTCGGTTCATTCCGGCAAGAAGCCGTTCGAAACGGTCGACCTGCCCTACGGCAAGCAGGTGCTGTGGCCGGACCATTGCGTGCAGGGCACCGAGGGCGCGGCGCTGTCGAAGGACCTGTCGATCCCGCACGCCGAGCTCATCATCCGCAAGGGATTTCACAAGAACGTCGACAGCTATTCGGCCTTCCTCGAGGCCGACGGCAAGACCTCGACCGGGCTCGCCGGCTACCTGAGGGGCCGCAAGATCAAGCGCGTCTTCGTCGCTGGTCTTGCGACAGACTTCTGCGTCGCCTGGACCGCGCTCGACGGGCGCAAGGCGGGCTTCGAGGTCTATGTGGTGGAAGACGCCTGCCGCGGCATCGACACGCAGGGCTCGCTCGCCAAGGCCTGGGCCGACATGGCCAAGGCGGGCGTGAAGCGGATTCAGTCTGCGGATATCGCGGTGAGCGCGTAGGCGGCGCGCCATCTTCCGTCATTCCGGGGCGCGCTTCAGCGCGAGCCCGGAATCCATTGTGCGGTTGTCTCTGCTGTTCGATGGATTCCGGGTTCTCGACTTCGTCGAGCCCCGGAATGACGCCAACACTCAGTTCGCCGCGCTGCTCGATTCGTTGTTGTTCGCCGCGGGCGCAGTCTTCGCGCCGCCCTTGGCGACGCCGACCAGCGCCGGGCGCAGCACGCGGTCACCGATGGTGTAGCCGGCCTGCATGATCTGCACCACGGTGCCCGACGGCACTGACGCGTCAGGCACTTCGTACATTGCCTGGTGGAAGTTCGGGTCGAACTTCTGGCCCTGAGGATCCAGCTTCTTCACGCCGTGTTTTTCCAGCGCGTTGAGCAGCGCGCGCTCCGTGAGCTCGACGCCCTCGATCAACGAGACCAGGCCGGGATCGGCCGCAGCACGCGCCTCCGCCGGAACGGCATCGAGTGCGCGCTGGAGATTGTCGGCGATGTCGAGCACGTCGCGCGCGAAGCCGGTGATGCCGTAGAGGCGGGCGTCGGCAACTTCCTTGGCGGTGCGCTTGCGCAAATTCTCCATCTCGGCCAGCGTCCGCAGCATGCGGTCGCGCGCTTCAGCCGCTTCCTTTTGCAGGGTTTCGACCGAACCCGGCTCGGGATCGTCGGGCATGATGTAGGGTTTCGACACCACGGGCTCGCCGGTCGCTGCAGTCGTGTCTTGGGGTTGCCGGTCTTGCTCGGTCATCGGCTCTGATCTCGAACTCGTTTCAGGGATGTTGGCCCGGATATCGTGCTTAAGCCCGCGAAAATCAAGCGCCCGTGATCGGCAGAAAGGCCGGTCAGCCCCCCAACAGGCGGCTGACGATGCGGGCGGCGTAGTCCACGGTCGGGATCACGCGGGCATAATTCAGCCGCGTCGGGCCGATCACGCCGAGAACGCCGACGATGTGGCCGGCGGCATCCCGATAGGGCGAGATGATGGTGGAGGACCCCGACAGTGAGAACAGCTTGTTCTCACTGCCGATGAAGATGCGCACGCCTTCGGCGGTCTCGGCCCGGCCGAGCAGATCGATCACGCCGCGCTTGGTCTCGAGGTCGTCGAACAACAGGCGAACGCGCTCCAGATCCTCCAGCGCGTGCAGATCTTCGAGCAGATTGGCGTGGCCGCGGACGATGAGCTGACGGTCCTCGCTCTCGCCGCCGGACCAGCTGGCGATGCCGGCCGAGATCACTTTCTGTGTCAGCTGATCGAGCTCGGCACGGGCCTCGCCGAGTGCGGTCTCGAGCTCGAGCCGCGCTTCGGCCAAGGTGCGGCCGCGGATCCGCGCATTGAGGAAATTGCCGGCCTCTGTCAGCGCCGAAGAGGGAACTCCGGGCGGCAGCGTCAACACGCGGTTTTCAACCTGGCCGTCTTCGCCGACCAGGATCACCAGCGCTTTTTCCGGTTCCAGGCGGACGAATTCGATGTGCTTCAGCCGCGCATTGGATTTCGGCGTCAGCACGACGGCGGCGGCCCGGGTCAGGCCGGAGAGCCGCATCAAGGCCTGGTCCAGCGCCGCCTCGACCGATTGCGCCTCGCCGACGGACGAGAGCTGGCTCTGGATCGCCTGCCGCTCGGCCTCGTTGAGGTCGCCGACCTGCATCAGGGCATCGACGAAGAAGCGCAGGCCCAGTTCCGTCGGCAGCCGGCCGGCGGAGGTGTGCGGGGCATAGATCAGGCCGAGCTGTTCCAGATCGGCCATGACGTTGCGCACAGATGCCGGCGACAGCGGCATCGCGATCAGGCGGGAAATGTTGCGCGAGCCGACCGGCTCACCGGTCGCGAGATAGCTTTCGACAATTTGACGAAAGATGTCGCGGGAACGCTCGTTGAGCTGGGCAAGGCCTGCGCGCGGCGCGATCAGATGGATCGGATCGTGATGGGCCACAGACGGTAACTCCTCTCAGATCCTTATAATTTGTCCATCCGGGCCGCGTCTGACAAGCGTGGCGTTTGCAGGCCGACGGTCAGGGGGTGAATAAGCCCTTGCCGCCCACCCCCGCCCCACCTACAAGCACCGCGAACAGCCTATTTCCGTGAGTTTTGGAGATTTCCCATGCGGCCAAGCCGCCGTGCGCCCGACGAATTGCGCCCCGTGACGCTGGAGCGCGGCGTGGTCAAATATGCGGAAGGCTCGTGCCTCGTTAAATTCGGCGACACCCATGTGCTGGTCACCGCCACGCTTGAGGACCGCCTGCCGCCGTGGCTGAAGGGGCAGGGCCGCGGCTGGGTCACCGCCGAATACGGCATGCTGCCGCGCGCGACCTCCGAACGCACCCGCCGCGAGGCCTCCGTCGGCAAGCAGAGCGGCCGCACGGTCGAGATCCAACGCCTGATCGGCCGCTCGCTTCGCACCATCGTCGATCTCGAAGCTCTCGGCGAGCGCCAGATCACGGTCGATTGCGACGTGCTCCAGGCCGACGGCGGCACGCGCACGGCCTCGATCACCGGCGCCTGGGTCGCGCTTGCCGATTGCCTCAACTGGATGAAGGCGCGCAACATGCTGAAGGCGAACGTGATGCGCGACAACGTCGCCGCGATCTCCTGCGGCATCTACAACGGCACGCCGGTGCTCGATCTCGACTATGCCGAGGATTCGGAAGCCGAGACCGACGCCAATTTCGTCATGACCGGCGATGGCCGCATCATCGAGGTGCAGGGCACCGCGGAACGCGAGCCGTTCACGCAGGACGAGTTCCTGAAGCTGATCGCCCTGGCGCAGAAGGGCATTGCCCGCCTGGTGGACTTGCAGAAACTGGCCGTGGCGTAGTCAATAGGCCCATGCACCGCCGAATCACCGACAAGCTCGTCATCGCCACCCACAATCCCGGCAAGCGCGCCGAGATGAGGGAGCTGCTCGCGCCGTACGGGATCGAGGCGGTGTCGGCCGGCGAGCTCGGCCTAGACGAGCCCGAGGAAACCGGCAACGATTTCCGCAGCAACGCCGCGATCAAGGCGATCGCCGCGGCGGAGGCGACCAAGCTGCCCTCCTTCGCCGACGATTCCGGCATCGTCGTCGACGCACTCGACGGTGCGCCGGGAATCTACAGCGCGCGCTGGGCCGGCCCGACCAAGGATTTCAACGCGGCGATGGCGCAGATCGAGCGCCTGCTGCAGGAGCGCGGCGCCACCACGCCGGACAAGCGCAAAGCCCACTTCGTCTCGGCGCTTTGCGTGGCCTGGCCCGACGATCATCGCGAGGAGGTCGAGGCGCGCGTCGACGGCACGCTGATCTGGCCACCGCGCGGCACAGCCGGCTTCGGCTACGACCCGATGTTCCTGCCGGACGGGCACAGCCGCACCTTCGGCGAGATGACCAGCATCGAGAAGCACGGCCTGCCGCCGCTCGGCCTCGGCCTGTCGCACCGCGCCCGCGCTTTTCGGAAACTGGCGGAGATCTGCCTTGAGCCGCGCTAACAAGGATGCGTTTGGCGTCTATGTGCACTGGCCGTTCTGCCTGTCGAAGTGCCCCTATTGCGACTTCAACAGCCATGTCCGCCATGCCGCGATCGACGAGACGCGCTTCGCCGCCGCCTTCGCGCGTGAGATCGCAACGACCGCCGAGCGCGCGCCCGGCCGCGAGGTCACCTCGATCTTCCTCGGCGGCGGCACGCCGTCACTGATGCAGCCCGCCACCGTCGGCGCGGTGTTAGACGCGATCGGCAAGCACTGGACCGTCGCAGGCGACGTCGAGGTAACGCTGGAAGCGAACCCGACCAGCGTCGAAGCCACGCGCTTTGCCGGTTATCGCATCGCCGGCGTCAACCGCGTCTCGCTCGGCGTGCAGGCGCTCGATGACGCCTCGCTCAAAGCGCTCGGCCGCATGCACAGCGCGCGCGAAGCGCTCGATGCCGTCGCCATCGCGCGCCGCGCGTTCGACCGCTATTCGTTCGACCTGATCTACGCCCGCCCCGACCAGACGCCGGCGATGTGGGCGGGCGAGCTGCGGCACGCCATCGATGAAGCGGCCGAGCATCTGTCGCTCTATCAATTGACCATCGAGGAAGGCACGCCCTTCTTCGGCCTGCACCAGGCCGGCAAGCTGAAGACGCCGGACGAAGCGGTCGCCCGCGCGCTCTACGACGTCACGCAGGAGACCTGCGACAAGCTCGGGCTGCCCGCTTACGAGATCTCCAATCACGCGCGGCGCGGCGCCGAATGCCGGCACAATCTGGTGTACTGGCGCGGCGAGGAATATGCCGGCATCGGCCCCGGCGCACATGGCCGTCTCGACATCGACGGCGTGCGCCACGCCACCGCCACCGAGAAGCGTCCCGAGGCCTGGCTGATGCGGGTCGAGACCAACGGCGACGGTGTCGTCAGCGACGAGCTCCTCAACAGCGAGGAACGCGCCGACGAATTCCTGCTGATGGGATTGCGGCTCGCCGAAGGCATCGATCCCGAACGCTACAAGGCCCTCGCCGGCCGCCCGCTCGACCCCCGCCGCATCGCGCTCTTGCGCGAGGAAGGCGCGATCACCGTGGATGCAACGGGACGGTTGCGCGTAACCAGCAGCGGTTTTCCGGTGCTGGATGCCGTGGTCGCGGATCTGGCGGCGTAAGGAACTCTCGTAGGGTGGGCAAAGCGACGCGTGCCCACGCAACTTTCATTATCGAAAGAGATGGTGGGCACGGCGCAAGCGTGCCTTTGCCCACCCTACTGCACCGAGCTACGCCCCAAAGCTCTTCGGCGAGCCCGCCACCGCAACGCCGCCGCCTTGCGTCACCTTCATCACGGCAAGTCCGCGTTCATTCGTGCCATCAGCACGGAAGCGGAACAGGCCATCGATGCCGGCGAAGCCTGAGGGGTTGGTGAGCACGTCGGAGGAGAAGCGCTGGCCGCCTTGCGTGCGCGCCAGCGCGGCAACGAGCGCGACCGCGTCATAGGAAAGGGTCGCGGTGCGGATCGGCTCCGCGCCGTATTTCGTGCGGTAGCGGCCGGAGAAGGCGCGGAAGCCGGCCGGATCGGGCGCGGCGTAAAGGCCGCCCTGCAGCGCGGCGCTGGCATAGACGCGCGGATTGTCCCACAGGCCGGTGCCGAGCAGCTGGATGTTGCGCAGGTTCGCGCCCGCGGCAGTCATGGCGTCCGCGACTGACACGACGGCATCGCCGTCATCGGCAATGAACAGCGCGTCCGCACTGCCGAGCTGCTGCGCCACGGTGCGCGCGGGCGTGGCGCGATCGGCACCGTATTTCTCGAACGCAACGATGCGCCCGCCGCGCCGCGGCACCGCCGCCTTCACCGCGGCCTCGACGACATTGCCATAGGCGTTGTCGGGCACCAGCACCGCGACGGAGCGCTTTCCGATGCCGGCGGAATACTCGACGATGCGGTTGACGTCGGACTCCGGCAGGAACGAGAGCAGATAGACGCCGCGTCCGGCGATGCTGGAATCCGTCGAGAAGGCGATGACGGAAATGCCGCGCGTACGCGCGACCTGCGCCACGGCCGGCACCGATTGCGCGAACAGCGGCCCGAGGATGATCTCGGCGCCTTCGTCGACCGCCTGCTGCGCGCCGGCCTGCGCGCCTTGCGGGCTGCCATTGTCGTCCTTGATCAGGAGCTGGATGTTCGGGTTCTGGAACTCGGCCAGCGCCATCTCGGCGGCGTTGCGCATCGATTGCGCGGCGAGCCCGGCATTGCCGGCAGCTGAGAGCGGCAGGATCAGGCCGACCTTCACGCCGCCGGTGCCGGCGGTTGTCGCCTGCTGCTGCGGGCCTGCCGGCTGCGCCGGCGGTGCGGAGCTCGAAAACGGGTTGGAGAACTGGCTGAGGCTTTGCTGCACGCCGGCGCAGGCCGACAACACGGGCGCACTTAGCAACAGGCCGAGCGCAGCCCGCCGGGTCGCCCCTGGCGATCGGGGCTCCGGAAGGTGAGACTTTGGATGACGCGGGCCGACCATGGCAGCTTCTCTTCCGACCCGCCGTTCGCCGGCCGATCACGACATTGCTTTCCGCGACGGGGGGCCGCGGATTCAGGTAGTGTGTCGGCAAATAGTTAACCAAAACAAAAGGATAACAATCGCTTAACGCGGCCGCAATCCCGTCCCGGCTACTCTTCGCCGTCACTCATTCACTCATCAAGGCGGCGTTTCCGTCGCGAATATGGCGCGAGGGCCCCTCCTGCCTCCCGGCGCGATCTCGACCGATCACATTCCCGTCCGTTCCTCGCCCCTCACCCGGATACGATCTTTGGGCACGATCTTTTTCGGCGAGCCGGTTCCCAGCCTTAGCGATCGTGCCTAAGTTGGCTCCATTATGCGCGCAAAGCCGGCCCCGATAAATACGCCTGAAGCTCAAGACGCCGCCTCGCGCGGTTTCTCCATCGATGCCCATCGGCTCGCGGCGCCGAAGGCCGCGCCCGGCCTCCATCTGGTCGCGACCCCGATCGGCAATCTCGGCGACATCACCCTGCGGGCGCTGCAGACGCTCGCCGGCGTCGACGTCATCGCCTGTGAGGACACCCGCATCACGCGCCGCCTGACCGAGCGCTATGCGATCAAGGCCCAGCTCAAGCCATATCACGAGCACAATGCGGAGGCCGCGCGTCCCAAAATCCTGGAAGCCCTGGGACAGGGCGGCTCGGTCGCGCTGGTGTCGGACGCCGGCACGCCGCTGATCTCCGATCCCGGCTTCAAGCTGGTGCGCGAGGTCTGCGCCGCCGGCCATGCGGTGTATGCGCTGCCCGGCCCGTCCTCGGTGCTGGCCGCGCTGTCGGTCGCCGCGCTGCCGACCGACCGCTTTTTCTTCGAAGGCTTCTTGCCGGCGAAATCAGCCGCGCGGCGCAGCCGTCTTACCGAGCTCGCCCGCATCGACGCGACGCTGGTGATGTTCGAGTCAGGCAACCGCGTGCAGGATACGCTGGCCGATCTCGCCGAGATCATGGGACCGCGCGAGGCCGCGATCTGCCGCGAGCTGACCAAGCTGCATGAGGAGATTTCGCGCGCAACGCTGAGCGAGCTGGCGCGCGAGGCTTCAACGCTGGAGACACGCGGCGAATTCGTGCTGGTGATCGCTCCGCCCGCGGCCGACGCCGAGGTTCTGACATCGGACGCGCTCGATAGTCTGTTGCGCGAGCAGCTTGCCGCGCACAGCGTCAAGGATGCCGTGGCGCACGCGGTCGCGTTGTCGGGCCGTCCGCGCCGCGAGGTCTATGCCCGCGCGCTCGAGCTCGCAAAGGACTCGCGGGGCAGCGATGGCAAAGACTGAGATTCCTGCGGAACCGAAGGTCGCGTCGCCCGAGCGCGTCGCAGCGTTCCAGACCGGTCTTTCCGCGGAGAGCCGTGCCGCCGCCTACCTCATGGCCAAGGGCTACCGCATTCTCGCCAAACGTTACCGCACCCCGCATGGCGAGATCGACATCGTGGCGCGGCGCCGCAACCTGATCGCCTTCGTCGAGGTCAAGGCCCGCGCCACGCTGGACGAGGCCGCATTCGCCGTGACGCCGCGCCAGCAGCAGCGCATCATCGGCGCCGCCCAAGGCTGGCTCGCAGCGCATCCCGAGCATGCCGAATTCGAATTGCGATTCGACGCCATGCTGATTGCGCCGCGCTCGCTTCCGCGCCATGTGTTGGCGGCATTCGACGCCTCGACCTGAAAGGCAGCCCATGAAACTGAACGTCGCCGTCCAGATGGACCCCATCGCCCGCATCAACATCAAGGGCGATTCCACCTTCGCGCTGCTCTTGGAGGCGCAGAAGCGCGGCCATGGCCTGTCCTATTACACGCCCGACAAGCTCTCGATGGTCGGCGAGGAGCTGGTCGCGCCGGTTCAGCTCCTGACCGTGCGCGACGAGCCAGGCGACCATTTCACCCTCGGCGAGCCCAGGCGCGAGGCGCTGAACGCCTTCGACGTGGTGCTGCTCCGCCAGGATCCGCCGTTCGACCTCGCCTACATCACCTCGACGCATTTCCTGGAGCGCATCCATCCGAAGACGCTAGTCGTCAACGATCCCGCCTCGGTGCGCAACGCGCCGGAAAAGCTGTTCGTGATGAATTTTCCGCAGCTGATGCCGCCGACGCTGATCTCGCGCGACCTGGATGAGATCAACGCGTTCCGCGACAAGTACGGCGCGGTGGTCATGAAGCCGCTGCACGGCCATGGCGGCGCGGCGGTGTTCCGCGTGATGCCGCAGGACATGAATTTCGGCTCGCTGTTCGACATGTTCTCGGTGACGTTCAGGGAGCCCTGGGTGATCCAGCAATTCATCCCCGAGGTGAAGCACGGCGACAAGCGCATCATCTTGGTCGACGGCGAGTTCGCCGGCGCCGTGAACCGCGTGCCGGCCGCCGACGACCTCCGCTCCAACATGGTGCGCGGCGGCGCGGCGCAGGAGACGGAGCTCACCCCGCGCGAGCGCGAGATCTGCGCCACGGTCGGCCCGGCGCTGCGCGAGCGCGGCCTGCTGTTCGTCGGCATCGACGTCATCAACGGCAATCTCACCGAGATCAACGTGACCTCACCGACCGGCATCCGCGCCATCGCACGGCTCGGCGGCCCGGATGTCGCGGCGAAGATCTGGGACGTGATCGAAGCGAAGCGGAAGAAGTAGAGCTCTGCGCGCAGCCCGGATGGCGCGTCAGCGAAATCCGGGACGCTCCCCACTCGCACCGGCCCCGGATTACGCTTGCACTCCATCCCAGCTACGGACGACGCTAGCGGCCACCTCGCGCGCTAACGACGTATTCACCATGACGCCGCGCGCCTCGTGCAAACGGACGTGCCCTCGTAGGTGAAACTACGGGGCCGTTGGCCGACCCAATAACGCCGCGTTCACCATCTGCCGAAAACCAGCGTCGCGGCCGGCGATCACGTTCGGCCTCGCAACACCCCTTATACTTTTGCTGCCTACTCATCGATGCGGGGGAACACGCCAGGTGCGGTTCGAGTGCCCCGCGTAAGAGTAGAAGCGTATGAATACCGCACGCATTGTCGTTCTCGTCATCGCTCTCGGCGCCGGCGGCGTCGCTGCATATCTGGCGAGCGGCTATCAGAATCCGCCCGCGGCCGTCCTGCCCGTCGCCGAGAAGCTGCCGACGGTCGAGGTCCTCATCGCCAAGAACGACATCCAGCTCGGCCAGGCCGTCAAGCGCGAGGACCTGCAATGGCAGGCCTGGCCCGCGGCAACCGCCAGCAGCGCCTTCATCCGCCGCGACAGCAGGCCCGAGGCACCGACCCAGATCGCAGGCTCGATCGCGCGCGTGCCGTTGATGCAGGGCGAGCCGATCCGCGAGCAGAAGCTGGTCAAGGCCGAAGGCTCCGGCTTCATGGCCGCGATCCTGCCGTCCGGGATGCGTGCCGTCTCCACCGAGATTTCAGCCGAAACCGGCGCCGGCGGCTTCATCCTGCCGAATGACCGCGTCGACATCGTCCTGACCCGCCGGCTGAAGAATCCGGACGGCGGCAACACCAACGGCCCGACCGGCGGCAACGACCTCATCCTGTCCGAGGTCATTCTCACCAACATCCGCGTGCTCGCGATCGACCAGGCCCCGAAGGAAAAGGAGGGCCAGAACGCGGTCGTCGGCAAGACCGTCACGCTCGAGCTGCGGCCCGACCAGATCGCCACGCTTTCGGCCGCACGGCAGGGCGGCACTCTGACACTCGCACTGCGCAGCATCGTCGATGCCAACGCAGTCGACGGCACGCCCGAGGACCAGGCGATCAAGCGCCCGGGCGGCGTGAACGTAATCCGTTACGGCGTCCAGGCACGGCAACTGACGTCACAGAAGTGATGGGGATAGCATGAACTACGGGGGTGATCGGACGGGCTTACGCATTCGAGGGAAGCGCGCGCGCTCGGTCCTGGCGGGGACGATGTTGGTGCTGGGACTGCTCGCGGCTTCCGGCGTCCTCGGTGCTGCGGAGGCGCCGGTCGGCGACCAGGCGCCGATGCAGGCGTCGGATCTCGGCTTGTCGTCGGTTGGGACGATCGCACCGGCGCGGTCGCGCTTTCTGTCGCTCGGCATCGGCAAGTCCGTCGTCATCGACCTGCCGCGCGAGGTCAAGGACGTGCTGGTGGCCGATCCCAAGATCGCCAATGCGGTGATCCGCTCGGCCCAGCGCGCCTATATCATCGGCGGCCAGGTCGGCCAGACCAACGTCGTGTTCTTCGCGGCCGATGGCCAGCAGGTCGCCTCCTATGACATCGCGGTGAAGCGCGACCTCAACGGCATGCGTTCGGCATTGCGCCAGTCGCTGCCGGGCGTCCAGATCGAGGGCGTCGGCGACAGCGTGATGCTGACCGGCTCGGTGTCGAGCCCGGTCGAGGCCCAGCAGGCCGGCGACGTCGCCGCAAAGCTGGTCGGCGGCGCGGACAAGGTCGTCAACAACATCGTCGTGCGCGGCCGCGACCAGGTCATGCTCAAGGTCGTGGTCGGCGAAGTCCGCCGCGACATCGTCAAGCAGCTCGGCGTCGATCTCAGCGCCAGCCTGAATGCCGGCACGGCGGTGGTGAATTTCAACAATTCCAATCCGTTCTCGGTCTCTGGCGGACCGATCGTCAGCAGCAATGGGCTCGGCGTCACCGGCCTCGCCAAGGGCGTCGCCACCGTCAACGCCACGATGCGGGCAATGGAAAGCGCCGGCGTCATGCGGACCCTGGCCGAACCGAGCCTGACCGCGATCTCGGGCGAATCCGCCACTTTCATCGCCGGCGGCGAATTCCCGATTCCCGGGGGCTACGCCTGCGATCCGGTCACTCACGTCTGTACCACCCAGGTCACCTACAAGAAGTTCGGCATCTCCCTGAACTTCACCCCGGTCGTGCTCAGCGAAGGCCGCATCAGCCTGCGCGTGATGACCGAGGTCTCGGAGCTGTCGAACACCAACTCGATCACGTTGACGCAGGCCGTGACCGGGTCCTCGACCAACTCGATCACCATTCCATCGATCCAGACCCGCCGCGCCGAAACGACGCTGGAAATTCCGTCGGGCGGCTCGATGGCGATGGCCGGCCTGATCCAGCAGCAGACCAAGCAGGCGATCAACGGACTGCCTGGTGTCGACCAGGTGCCGATCATCGGCGCGCTGTTCCGCAGCCAGGACTTCGTCAACAACGAGACCGAGCTGATGGTGATCGTGACGCCCTATGTGGTGCGCGCGGTTGCCCAGAAGGAATTGTCACGGCCCGACGACGGCTTCGCGCCGGCCTCGGACGCACAGAGGGCGCTGCTCGGCAGGGTCAACCGCCTCTACGGCATCGCGAGCCGTGTCGATCCGGTGGCCGGCACGCCGGGCGATTTCGGCTTCATCATCGACTGAGACGAACGGTTTGGGACCGGGCAAGGCAGGGGCAGGAGGGATCAGGGGATGAGGACAACATCAGCCGATCGACGTCGCAATTTGCGGCTCGCGCTGGCACTGACGGGCCTCTCCGTCATGCTCGGCGCCTGCAACACCACCGAGATCGTCACCCAGACGGTGCCGACCGATTATCGCCAGCGCCACCCGATCGCGGTGCAGGAAGGCAAGAAGTCGATCGTGATCTTCGTCGGCAAGAGCCGAGGCGGCCTCTCGGCTGCGCAGCATGCGGATGTCGCGGGCATCGCGCGGGACTGGATGCGCGAAGGCACCGGCTCGGTCGTCATCGATGTGCCGGTCGACACCGCCAATTCGCGCGCGGCCGCCGCAACCTATCAGGAGATCCGCTCGGTGCTCACGTCCGGCGGCGTGCCGTCGCGCGCCATCGTCCAGCGGCCCTATCGCCCTGATGATCCCGGGCTGCTGCCCACCATCCGCCTGAGCTATTCCAAGATCACCGCGGTCGCCGGCCCCTGCGGGCTGTGGCCCGAAGACGTCGGCCCCAACATCCTCAACCCCGGCTACACCGAGAACCGCCCCTATTTCAATCTGGGCTGCGCCAGCCAGCGCAATCTTGCCGCGATGATCGACAACCCGGCTGACCTCGAGCAACCGCGCGCCGAGACGCCCGCCTATACCGCACGGCGCGAGATCGCGTTCGATCGCTATCGCAAGGGCACAACGACGACGACCACCTATCCCGAATCCGACAAGGCCAAACTCAGCGATACCGCCAAATGACAGGCATCCACGACGAAGACGCGGACGATCCGCAGCATCCCGAGGAACACATCGCGCCGGTTCCTCGCATTTCGGTGCAAGCCTTCTGCGAGACCGAGCAGACGCTCAAGGCGGTGACGGCGGCTGGTCAGGACCGCCGGCTCGCCAAGGCCCATCTCAGCGCCAAGGATGGCGGCCTCGCCGCGGCGATCGAGGCCTATGAATCGATGCCGACGCCGAACGTGATCGTCATCGAGTCCGACGGCACGCGCGACATCCTCGAAGGACTGGACGACCTCGCCGGCGTCTGCGATCCCGGCACACGCGTGGTCGTGATCGGCAGCCCCAGCGACACCGCGCCCTATCGCGAGCTGGTGCGCCGCGGCGTCAACGATTACGTCGTCGGCCCGGTCGAGACCATCGACGTGGTCCGCTCGATCTGCAGCCTGTTCTCGGCCTCGGAAGCCATCATCACCGGCCGCGTCATCGCCGTGGTCGGCGCCAAAGGCGGCGTCGGCGCGTCCACCGTCGCGCATAATCTGGCCTGGACCATCGCCCGCGATCTCTCGCTCGATTCCGTCGTGATCGATCTCGACCTCGCCTTCGGCACCGCGGGCCTCGACTACAACCAGGATCCGGTGCAGGGCATCGCCAACGCGGTGCTGTCGCAGGACCGGCCGGACACGGCGCTGATGGAGCGCCTGCTCGCCAAATGCACCGATCGCCTGAGCCTCCTGGCAGCGCCCGCCACGCTCGACCGCGTCTACGATTTCGGTGCTGAAGCCTTCGATGCCGTGTTCGACACGCTGCGCATGACGACGCCCTGCATCGTGCTCGACGTGCCCCATCAATGGTCCGGCTGGACCCGGCGCGCGCTGGTGAACGCCGACGACATCGTGATCGTGGCCGAGCCCGATCTCGCCAATCTACGCAACACCAAGAACATGCTGAGCGTGCTGAAGGCGGCGCGACCGAACGACCGGCCGCCGCTGTACTGCCTCAACCAGGTCGGCATGCACAAGCGTGCGGAGATCGAGGTCAAGGCCTTCGCCAAGACCATGGAGAGCCAGCCGATCGCGGTGATCCCGTTCGATTCGAAACTGTTCTCGACCGCGGCCAATAACGGCCAGATGATCGCGGAGGTCTCCAGGACCCACCGCACCACCGTTCTGTTCCAGAATATGGCGAACCGCCTCGCCGGCCGCGGCGAGGTGAAGAAGCCGAAGCGCTCGCTGCTCGAGCCGCTTTTGAAGAAGCTGAAGGGCAAGTCGGGGCGCAGCTCGGCCCCGCATCGCAAGGCGTCGTAGGCGTGGCTTATTTGAGCATGATCTCCGCGCAAACGCCTTCCGCGTTTGTCGCGAGGGAAAACCGCTTCACACTTTGCGCTGACGCGGCCCTTCGGGTCCGGATCATGCTCTAGGGCGGACTACCTGTCCGCCCGCTGCTGCTTTTTCGCCAGCAGCTGCTTCAGCGCCGCGACTTTGGCCGCGGCCTGGTCCGGCGGCAAGTCTGCCTTGACGAGGATTTCGGCCTCGGCCTCGCGACGCTGCAATCCCAGCACGAGCGCCAGATTGGCGCGGACCCGCGCATCGTTCTGATTGCGCTGATGGGCGCGGCCGAGCACCTGTTCGGCCTTCGAGAGATTATTTTGCAGCATGTAGGACAGGCCGAGATTGGACAGCACGGTCGGCTCGTTCGGCACGATCTTCAACGCCGCGGCGTAATATTGCTGGGCTTCCTCGTTGCGGCCGAGCTGATCGAGCACAGCCCCTTGCGCCGACAGGATGCGCCAATCGGGATCCTCGGGCGAATGCGCCCGGCCGAGGACGTCGAAGGCCTGCTGGAAATTGCCGTTGTCGGCGAGCGCGCGGCCGTAGCCGGCGAGCAGCGCCTTGTTGCCGGGACGGGCGAGCACGGCCTGCTCCAGCACTGCGACCGCCTGCGCGCGCTGGCCGCTGCCACGCAGCGCCTTGCCGTATTCGAGAGCAATGGCGGGATCGCTCGGCTTGGCGCGATAACGCTCGCGAAGTGCGTCCATCTCCGGCGTGGGGTCGGCCTTGCTGTCGGACTTGCCTTCAAGCTTGGCGGCGGACTCCCGCTTGCCGCCGAGCGCACCGGTGACGTCGTCGATGCCGGCCGTCTGACAGCCGCCGAGCGCGAGGATCAGGACGGCGGAACACAGATATCCCGCCGGGGATAAGGCGAGGAACGAACGCTTGGGCATACTCTGATCACTCGGCAACTGATCAGAGATGCTTACCCATTAACGCTAAAGTCCCGTTAAGGGAGGGCGCGTGTTGAGGTTCAGTCGACGAACTCGGCGCCGAATTCGCAGCCGATGCGCCAGCGCAGGCGGCATTGGCGGGAATAATCAGGCGCGAAGATGATGGTGAATTGCGGCGGCACTTCCAGAAATTCCGCCACCACTTTCACGCCGCCATCCGAAATGTCCGTGATCGTGCAATCCCGCGGCAGCGAGCCCGCGCCAAAATGGATCTTGGCGAGGCGGCTGCACACCCGACGTTCGCTTCTCCGGCGATTTGCAAGCATTTGAACTGTTCACCCGTTAGACCACGGCCCATCCCGCAGCCCTAGGAGTAGCGGACATTCGTTGGAATGTGCTGAGGAGAGAAGGTGGCATTCGAGACGTAGTGTCTGGGCTGCGTTTACGATTGGTTAGGATTTGACCGGCCGCCAAGCGATTGTTCCCGTATTGTTCTTGCGGAAACGGCCGAGCTCTGCTACCCCTAATTGCAGCAATGGGCAGGCTGGTTCGGCATGGTTCAGCGGGTTTCTACCGTGGCCTTTGAGGGGATCGAGGCCCGTGCGGTCGACGTGCAGGTGCAGGTCGCGCCCGGCCTGCCCGCCTTTGCCATCGTCGGCCTGCCGGACAAGGCGGTGTCGGAGGCGCGCGAGCGGGTGCGCTCGGCGCTGATCGCCTCGGGGCTGGCGCTGCCGGCGCGGCGGATCATCGTCAATCTGGCCCCGGCCGACCTCCCGAAGGAGGGCAGCCATTACGACCTGCCGATTGCGCTTGGGCTGATGGCCGCGATAGGCGCCATCCCGCCCGATGCGCTGACCGGCTTCACCGTGCTCGGCGAGCTCGGCCTCGACGGCTCGATCGCGCCGGTGGCCGGCGTCCTTCCCGCCGCGATCGGCGCCAATATGCGCGAGGAAGGACTGATCTGCCCGGCGTCCTGCGGCTCCGAGGCGGCGTGGGCGAGCCCGGACATCCAGATCATTGCCGCACACTCGCTGATCCAGATCGCCAACCATTTCAAGGGCACCCAGGTGCTGTCGCGGCCGACGCCGAAGGTGCACGAGGCCGCCGCCTCGACCCTCGACCTGCGCGACATCAAGGGCCAGGAAAGCGCCAAGCGCGCGCTGGAGATCGCGGCGGCCGGCGGGCATCATCTGCTTAAGTGATGTCCTTTTGATCTGAGATTTATTGGCCATCTCATGTTGATGTGCTGTCCTTTTGATCCAGAACGTGGGGGTACATCTCATCTTGGTGCGATGGTTATTTCGGGGTTAGCCGGCGCGGGCGCAGCACACGAAATGCCGTTCTATCTGCGCAATTCCTTCTGATCCGGCCCATCAAGGGGCTACGCACTAACCTTGAACTCAACGGTGACCTTCTCGACCGCCACGCCGACCCGGTCCGCGAACTCTCGGCGCACGCGATCAACGAAGCTTTCCTCCGCCTCTGGCGCGGCCACTTCAGGTGCCGTCACCTCGGCTGTCAGCACAAGCGGAACGGTCTCCGACCACAACGCTTTCGCCTTAAGGTTCGAGCTGGTTGCCGAGGGACCACGACCAGGTGCGACCGTGTCCAAGCAGACGAAAATCGGCGCGGTCTTTGACAATACAGCGTTGTTCGCCTCGCGAGCGGCAAGATTGGCGTCGAACGCCTTTTCAACTGGCGCTGAGTCGAAGGCGTAGATCTCAGCGCCATTCGGCCCGAGAGCGGCAACGACGATGAGGTCGGCGTCACGCATGCCCCGCCATTTGCCATTCTCGTCGCGCATCCAACCGACCCAGCGGTCGGACGAGGTGCGGACCGCCACGTTAATCGACTTACCGCCCTTGGTTGCTGTTAGGCGGGCTCCACCGGAGCCGCGCACGACCTCGACCTTAAAACCTTGGTTGGCGATACCCCGTTCGGCCGCCGCGCGAAGGGGTTTCTGGTTTGCATACTTACGTTCTGACATCTTACGGCACCTCAGCAAGGGGTTCTGGACGTAAGCCGAAAACATAGGCAAGCGTTCCGAACTGTCAAGAGGGTTTTACGAGAACCCTCCTGCTTCCTACGAGAACCCTCATCCTGCGGCGAGTGCACCCATCGCTTGCCGCTGCAGCCCCCGCAAACCAAGGGCGGCCCAGCGGGGCGGCGAAAGCTGAATCGACACAGGTGAGAAGAAAAGTATCGGACGAACGCGTCAGCTCGAGGCTGCCCGTCGTGCTAGGTCAGAGAGATTACGACTTGGAGGTAATCGTGGCGCATTCAAAGGACTTCATCGATGGGCTCAAGGCCGCCGAGGCAATTGCCGAAAAGGAGCTGTCCGCAGCCGAAAGGGAATTGGGTTACAATCTCGCCGCCAGCGTTAGAGAGCGGACCGAGGTGAGGAGAAACACCGCCGAAACTATCTTGCGAGAAATTCGCCGGGCAATGGTCTAACAATCAGATGAGCAGACCGAAAAAAAGATCGCCCCGCTGGAATGCGGGACGATCTGATTGAGACCGCGGTTGGACTTCCGAGACCTTGATTGACTATCGTTACGTCATTGGTGGGGTCCGTAAAAGTGACGTATGGGATAGATCAATACAATCTTACGGAGGCGGCGCCTTCGTCTACATTGTCGCGATAATTCCCATCCAGAGAACGACTCCCTCTGACCCGATCGATAAACTGGCATGAGGCCGACAGCGCCTCTTCAAGCTCGTAACCAATCATCGACTTGGTCAGAATGGCTGCGGCTTCAAGGTTCGGTAACCTTTCCGTCAATCTCTCCAGTATCTGAAAAATTCGAGCCGTTCGGGGTGTCGTGTGCGGTTTGAAGGCAGCCCGCTTGCCGTTCTCGACGGTCGCCCTCGTAGTCACGATGCCATAGTCCAGAAGCCCGACGTCATTCAGAAGTGCCGCAAAGTCCGCCGCCGACATTGATTGATAGTACGCCAGCCCCGCCTGGCCGTGCTTAAATGCGCGACAGAGATCTCTCTGCAACCTGCTGACATCAGCGGTTGGAGTTCGTTTGAGATAGGGCGCGTCCTTCGCGTCCAGTCCAGCAATCATGTCAAAGAACCGCGCGAAGTCTCGAAAGTCCCCGAGTGTCTTGATGCATCGGCGGTTCGTACTCCAATGATCGTCCCAAAACCGGCGCAGCTTGTTGAACTCCTCGATGGTCTCCCAGGGCCTCGTGCTGAACGCAACGTGTTCGAACTTGCGCCCGAGCGGCAAGACCTCACCGGAGAGCATAGCCACAGCGTGCGGTCTTCGTTTGAAGTCGAATTCCATGCTGATGCGGCGCGGGATCTTCTTCGAAACGAGGTCAGCGTCCCACAGGATCGTCTCCCGGATGCTCGTGTGCACCTGGAAGTCGATCTGGCTCGTCGCCGATCGATCGAGGAAAGTATGGACGATATAATCGTTCTGCTCGTCGAGCTCCGTGGAGAAAATCGGTGGTTTAATGCCGGCGCGAGCCAACACGATCGATCCGTCTCTTGCCGCCTCGCCCGGCCGCAACGTTGCTTGGCCTCTGGTTCGCCAGCCAAGAAGCTGCCGGACAGAGTGCTTCTCCTTCAGCGTGTCATCGATGCCCGTCAGTTCTTGGCGAAGACGGCCGAATTTCCGTGCTAGAGGTCCAGACTTAGCGACAGCCATCTCGTCCTCTGTCGCGTCAGTAATGAACCCATCTGTTGTCACGCTGAAAACCATTCGGTGCGCGGGAATGCGGTTCATAATTTCACCCACAACAGCGCGCACACCGGATGTAATCTCGGCCGCCAGAAATGGATTGGTTATCGGACTCGGAGATACCCGTTGGCCGCGCTTTGTCCTGAGGTTAAAGACGCGCTTGTCCCTGAGCCCCTGTGCCGTTTTGCCATAACAGGAGTTCGTAGCCTCCTTCCAAAAGGCTTCATCAAACTCGCTGCCAGCGTCCCGAGCCGCGAACCGGTTCGCTATTGACTGTTTGATGAATGGAAAGAAAATCCTGTCATTGACATCCCTGGGGATGCTGATGCCGAGCAGCAGATTGAGCCGGCACCCCATTTGGCGTGCAAGCTCGATCTCCGGCATCGCGCAGCAACTGCGGCCCTTCAGCGGAAAAATGATGCCATTCTGAGATCGAACTGGCAGGACCGGGTATCGGGTAGAGGCGGGAAACTCGAAATCAACCCATATAAGGCCAAGATCATCAGGCGTTATTTCAGAGAATGTCCTCACGGTATGCGCCTCAGTCCATCGAGGCCGACCAATACCAGCCATGACGGTGGGGTACGCACCTGAAAGGTCGTAGTCTGAATAGTCTCCGACTGGGCTCGGTCCGAACCACATCTGTTCATTGCGGCCGCCGTGATAGCACTCAGTCGCAAAATCGATCCAATAGTGAAGCTCTTGGATGAACGGCTCGCGCTTCTGAGTCCGAAAAATGTGCCGTTTGTCATCGTACACTTTCTCCTCCACCCGTTCACGACCGACTACGTCGACCGGATCGAGTCCACTCGCTTCCCAATCCTTGATCAGGAGCTTCATGCCTATTGAGGAAAGAGCTGTCGGAGCGAAATCGCCGGTGATGTCGGCGACGGTATCAGCGAGCCTCTTGTAATACCGGGCGCAGATTTCGGCATCGAGCAGCGCATACTCCCGAAACAGATTCCAATCGTCAGCCCTCACGAGCTTCATCAGCTTCTTGAGCTGTCGATCCTCCTCGTTGTTGTCGGCAAGCTTGATTTTCTCGACACCGACTAACGGCGCAATCTGGGCCAGGCTCTTACGATTGGCCGCTGTCAACAGGATCGTATCGCGAACGTAGACATTGACGTCTGCATGGTCATCTTTCGCATCACTGAACGTGATTCGTACTTTGACCGGCATGCCAAGTGACACAAGCGAATTTCGAACGTTCTTCAGCCGGGGAAATATTTGCTTCGTGTCGTCAAAAGCCGGCACATCAGCGCGATTGTAGTGCCCGACGAGAATGATGGTCTTCGGGATCGGCTCCCCAAGCATCGCCCCCTTGCCGAGCGCGTACACCAGAAACTCGGTGAACGAGAGGCGACGTCCCGGCTCTGGAATGGCAATGCCAGACCATTCGGCACCAGTGTAGTTGATCGCGTAAAACTGGTACGAGAGAACTTCGTACTTTGCCAATCGATCTCGCACTTCTTTGTTCGTGTAGAATTCCTGCAACTGCTGATACTCGGTGTCAAAGCCGAGGATCAGATAGTGCGTGTCCCGTTTGAGATCGCCCCAAACGTCTCCTCGGTCGATTGAGAATTGAGTCTTTGGTCCAGCAGGCCGCTCAGCTATCAATGTACTTGGCGTAGCCAACAGGAACGCTTCTCCACCATGCTTCTCCTTCGTTTTCGACGGCATCGCTTGATCGGTGTGCTCAGCGAAGTCGGCCGGCTCTTCTGGCATAATGTCCATTTTAGTTACTCGTTCCGCTCGCGTTGTTTCCTTCGCTTATGGATGGCCAAGCGCGTTTTCGCGATCTGCACTTCAGCCGCCGTGAATCGATCCGAGTCGGCAAAGTCGATGATCGCCTGCTCCACTGAAAGATGCTCGAGATCGTGTTCCGCGAGCACCTGAAATCCATCGTACGGCTTGAGCACGTTATTCATATCGACCAGCATCTTGGCGACTGATACGGCGCCGTGCTGGTCAATCAACTCGCGAAGACCGAAGAATGAATAGTCGATCTGGCTTTCGGCCGCTTCGATGTTTGTGAGCACGTGGTCTTGAAATCTCTCTTCTGGTGTCATTTCGATTTCGTCTTTCTTTGCGCGATAGGCACGCAAGCCGAGGGCGATCCGTGCCCTCGGTCGATCGTGCGTAGCGTTGGAGTTTTTAGACTGTGGTTCGGGTTTCCGGGGCCGGCTCTTCGTCCGCGATCATCCACCCATTCTCGCTGGAGTTGGTGATGAGATGGACATTGCTCGCTGCAATCTTTTTCAGAACCGACTTTCTGACCTGTAGCAGTGAGCTTTTGCTACCGTGAACGAGAAGAACTGCATCGTCGCCGATGTTTTCAGCGAGATCGAGCACCCGTACCAGATGATCCCGGACCAAGAACGCGGAACAGCCCGGGGTAAATATGACAGTGCTACCCGCCAACTCATCATCGTCGGAATCTGTCGGATTAGCCTTGGCTCCACCGACCACTGTCGCGGTTTCGCTCTGGACGACTTCATCACGTTGGGCTGCTGATTCAGAGTGTGAGCTCCCTGTGCGCCTTTCGTTTGCGGTCTGCTCCTGCGACACCTTTGAAGGCTTGTCCGGCGCCGGGGGGCGGAGGCTGTTACGTTCGCTCTTCAGCCACTCGCGTGTTGCTGGCCCATCGCTGCTTACGAGCAGGTCGTGCAACTTGGCTATTGCGGCGTCGGCGTCCTCGATGCCTCGGATATCCTCGATGGCTTCATAGAGAAGTGCCAACTCGTACAGCACCGAATAGCCGGGCTGTACATACGGAAGGATCTTAGGATGCAGAATTACTTTCGCGTTCTGCTTGATCTTCTTGAGCCTGGAGACCGTCGAGCTTGAGGTCTTGGCGGTAACGCCTTCTGCGACCTCTGCTGCCGTGAGGATCTTTGCCCTGGCAAGCTCCAGGAGAAATTCCTTCATCAGCGTCTCGTCGGTCGCAAATGCTGTCAGGCCTTCCGACAGGACGACCGTGCTCGACACCTCCTCTTCAACGCTCGTAGCACGATGGGCGACGAATCGTTTCGCGAAACTGGCCGGATTGCTTGTCTCGCAAGCCGCCACGTCGTGACCGGGGAGGAACCCCTGTCTTGCACCGTCGGTGCAAAGACCGTCCGGTAAGTCGTTGGACGGCAGATTTTCCGTAAGTACTTGCATATCAACACCTTTTGGTTGGTTTTGTGTTGATAGTCGTATCAATGAGTGGGGGCCGCGTCGTGTAGGAGATTGCAGTCTGCTCCTACACGACCTGCTCTGGCTAATTCTAAGGGTCGAACAGCTTCAGTAGCTCAACATCTTCTTCCGACGCCCTGCCGCTCGCCACACGGTCTCTCTTCTCTCTCAGAATTTCCTGAAGCTGGATGCGTAGGCTCTCGCCCGTTGCCGGGTAATCATTAGGCTTGCTGTTGTGGAGGCGTTCACAGAGCAGGCCTCGACGGTTGTTTTCACCTTCGATGCGCTGTGCCGCCACGTCGCGAAGGAACTGGTTCTTGTCACTCTCGGTCCAATCCCTCGTCATGCGTGTCCAATAGTTCGCATAGGCATTGACGACAGCGACCAGCATGAACTGCCAGTGTCCTGGTGCATTGATGTCCAGGCCAGCCCTGTCGAACATCTCCACCAAACCCGGAGCACTGTCTTCATCAGGTATGTGTGGTGAAAACTCCGGCTGCCATTCGTCGCCATCTCGTTTCACGTCGTCCAAAAACTCGAACAGCTCCTCCCGGAAGTTGCGGCTATGTTGCCTCTTGGGTCCTTCCGACGCCTTCTTTAGGGGCTTCTTTGTCACTTCGCATCACCTCTTGGCTCTCTCTGCCGAAGACTAATAGACCATATCGACCGTTGAAGCCTCATTCGGCCCGCCTTCTCGCAGCCCTGTCCTCTTCAGCCGACAACAGTCACCTGGAGCTGGTTGATCACAGACTTGGCGTTTTTCGGGCTCTAAGACTCGTCTTCCGCAATTGTTGCTGCTTACTTGTTGGAGCGCAGTTAGCTATTAAAGCGTCCCAACTCGGAGACGCCCTTTGCACTTCAGCGAACGATCGGCTGCCTGAGAGGAGACTTCACTCAACAATCAGTTGGCAATTGGTCCAATCTATAGAATCGAACAGCGAGCGCTTCTGGCGCCGCTTGAGGAGGTAATCTGTCCAGCCTTCGTCCGGCTGGTCTTGGACATCGATCTGCCGATACCCGAAATCCGTCTTCGCCCATTCCTCACGGAGCACGACCTCAAATCGGTCGAATGAGCAGTAGTAGGGGCGGTCGATGATGCAGTGAAAGTGCAACCGGTGGTCCGCGCTCGTTTCCAGCACCACGATCATCAGCAGGTGCTTGCCATATCGCTTTGTTGCACTCCCGAGCAGTGAGTGCTCAAGTCGGTTCCGAAAGTGCCTGAAGTTCTCGGAAGCAACGATGTCGTCTGCAGACCTTCCACCGTAACGCTTCTTCATGGTCAACGTCACGGCGGCCGGGGCACGGAAGGGCATCGAACCTATTAGGCGAGCCATCTCTGCGCGACAGGCCTGTTCGGCTATACCCATCAGTATCGAATCGGTGGCCAACGTTCAGACTTACGTAATCTGCACAGCGTGCGCAGTAGAAAGTGGCGAGCCTTGTCGCTGAGAATGAGAACTGCGCTGGCTGGACCTGTCAGGCGGATTTTTTGCTCGCCGAGTGACGTCACGCCACCAAGACGGGTTCGATACTTTCCAGTCGTACGTCGAGCGTACAGGGCACGTCTCAAATCCATTAGCTCCTTGTAATTCTGAGGCTTGTTGAGCTGAAGCCATTCGAGAACGTCGGTGGGCAACGATTCGGGATAGCGCTGACGATACGTTTTGCGACGTTGTTGCGGCACCGACGGCGCGGTCGAAGGCACAGAAAGCGAATCGTCTGGCTCATCCCAGAGCGTTCTTGATTGAACCTCTCGACTTTCTGCGGGCTTCCACACGTGTCTGTTCACGAGAGCTCTCCACGTTGGCGGAGATGGGCCTCGTACCTCTTGCGCTGCTCTTCATTGTAGACCCGAGCCGGCCCCGCTGCGCCGTAAGTTCCACCTCGGAGACCGCGCTCGTGCTGGAGGTTGTTGCCGCCATACCTATTTGTCGCCATCCCACGAAGGTGCGAGGGATAGTTGCCGATAAGGCGGTCTTCGTTGCTTTTGAGAGTTGGGAATTTGAAAGCCGAATTGTCTCGGCTAAGTGGCTTGTGGGCCATGATATCTCCGTTCGTTGAGAATGGGATGCAGCGATCGGCTGCATATGGAGATATTTAGGCAAGCATCTCGTGAGCTGTCCCTGGTTGGGAGCGATATCGGCTTCCGATCCGACTTCTGTATTACCGAACTTCTTCTTGCGCCGTCGGGCAAAACAGTGATTAATAAGGTGCTGGTAGCCGTCTTGGGAGCCAGTATCGTGACCGACGACACGTCTTCAGATCTATCGAAGATCGCCAAACTCAACGGCGGCTTCAGGAGGAACTATGGAACGCTACTCGGAGCGTTCCTGTATCTGCGCTCGATCAGTGCCGCACGCGGGCGTTCTTGGCTCTGGGCCGGCTGGGTTTCGCTCGTGTGCTCGGCAGCGATGACTTGGCTTGGGAAACACGGCCTGTCCTGGTTAGTCGCCGGGTGATCGCTCTAACAAGTGCTTCAGGGGTCTTAAAGCAAACTATTGCTTGGCGCCCGCGTGCCGCGTCCGAAAATCTTATCGTTCGCTTCACTGTGCCATCCGTCGGAAGCAAGACGTAATCAAGGACCGCCTGATTGTGCTCAGAAAGCCGAATGGCGGCGATCCATCCCGCCGGCACGTGTGCATCGCACTGGATCGTCCAGTGCGGTGAATGACTCTCTATTTTCCCAGGTGTCCAGCGCGCTGCTCTGACGGAAACACACGTCGTTCCGTTTACACGCAGTGAGTCAGTCCACCCTCCACTGCTGGTCCGACCACCGGCCCTCCTGATTGCGGCGCTTATCCGAGCCGCTAGCATGGTCTTCTGCTCGGACCAGATTTGACGCGCGTCAAGAAACTCATAGTTTCGCTTCGGGGTGTAGCCGATCAGTCGATAGAGATTACGCATGCTACCGAAGTGAGTTTGGCAAGTTGCCACACAGGGTAAGCCCGGCGTTCGATCAATGATGTTGACGCTCAGACGCCCTTCCTTGAGCAGCGTCTTGCGTAAACGCAGGAGCATCTCTTCCTCTGTGAGGTCGACCCGGCGCTCTTCTATTAATTTGCGAGCCTTCAGAAAGATATCGCGATGGACGATTGGTTCAACGCTGCCTTCACTTCTGATCCACTGTTCAGGAGGATTGTACGTGCGAGTTTGACGAAGCTTCCATGATCGCCGGTTGAAGATAAGATTCCCGATGTAGCTTTCATCTCTGAGAATGGCACCAACCATTACTCGCGTCCACGGCTTGCCCGGTCTCGAAGGCACCTTTGCTTTGTTTAGCTCCCATGCAATGACCGTCTCGCTCTTCACCTCTAGAAATCGATCAAACACCCACTGGACGACGGCGATCTCATTCGCATCACCGGGACGCACTCTGATGTGATCGGTTGTGAGATATTTTCGATCACCGCTCTTCATTATCCCCTTCGCCTGGCCCTTTTCGTCAACAAGCTCGCGTACAAGTCCGTAACCGACCTTGCCGCCAGGCTTGTAGCCGATCCGAGCGAATCGACACTGGCCCGCATAAACCTTTGCCGACAGTTCACGACTGTACTCGGCCGCCATTACCCTTTTGATGTTCTTGACAATACTCGCCAGCATGCTGCCGTCATTATCGAATTGCTCGGCGCAATAGGCGATCTTGATGCCAGCGCGCTTACACATGAACTCATAGTGTGCGCTTTCGTCGACGTCTTGGAAGCGTCCCCAGCGACTTACGTCATACACTAAGAGATGGCCAAAGTCGGTCTGTCCGCTTTCGACATCCTGCAGCAATTGTAGGAGTCCAGCCCTATTCTTGATGAGCAGGCCGCTTTCTCCCTCGTCCTTATAAGTTCGGACTAGCGTGAGATTATGGGCGTACGCGTAGGCTGCGATTGCTGCGGCTTGATTTTGGATAGAGTACTGCTGACGGTCGGTAGACATCCGGACATATTGAGCAGCTCGAATTCCGAGAACTGCCCTCGGCAGATGGGATTTGTGAACGACTAATGCGTGGCTCATCGACGCCTCCACGGTGCGGGCTGGACGGTGAGAGATTGAACGCCGGAGTCTCTGGCTGCTCAAGAGAGCTAACGAACAGCTCGACACCGAGGACCGTGGGAATCCTGGCTACTGCCGGAGCAACCGAAGCATGGGCGGCGAAAGACCTAAAATGAAGCCACAGGCTTATTTGATCAGCTCATTGTTTGGTTTCATTGCCATAATCGACCGCCAACACCTCGTAGAATTGCCCCGGCATCGTCTGAGTGAACAGAATTTCCAGCGCTACAATGCCAGCATAGCCCCTGCTGTCGTTGCTGACGTTAATCAGGTCAACGACGGTAGTGCCGTTGCCAGTGTCGAAGTTGGATGCTGGTGCACCGGGTATCCGGATCAAGCCCTGCATGCTAGGCCCCTTAGTGCGGATGGCTACCTTGATTTGCGGCGTGTTTCGCGGGAGTCCTGAGGAGCGGAAATCGATCCTCTGCCACTGTTCACGGTCCCCCGAGAGGCGGCCCACGTGCATAGAGTCGGCCATAGGGTCGATTGCCGCAGTCGCTCGTGGGACGAGCGCCAACACAGCAACGAAAACGAGCCGAGATGTTCGACGCATAGCAGCGACTATCAGCCTGTCGTAGGTAGGACGGCTCAAACGCCTTCGCTCAAGCTCGCCGCGCACAACCTCTACTGTTGTTTCATTCCAAGTTGCTCTGCGCAAACGCTGCCAAGCTGGACGCCAGTTGGGATGGGTCCGTAATAGAGGCTTTTATCCTTGTCCTCGGTATCGAGACTCTTGATCGTTCCGTTCGGCGCTGCAACGACGTTGACCTTGCAAGCGTATGCCCGCGAACTTCCCGATGCGCCTGATTGGCCATCACGGGAGACCGAAAATGAACTCCCAGACGCCAGTTGCCAGCTATACGCGGTATCGCCGCTATTCATCTTGAAGCTGCTGGCTGGCGGCCCCCACCGAACGGCAAGAGCATCAACATTCTGCCCAACGTAGTCTTGGCCCAACTTGGCGCGCACATCTGCGCCCGTTGCGTAACATCCCCCCAGTGCCACGCAGAGCACCGCAATTCCCAGCCAACGCATTTCCTCTCCCCCAAGGAGGAGATATCCAAACGCAACTAGCGCGTGAGATCAAGGGTCAGCGCTATTTTCTAAGAATAGCTGTCGTGGAGGGGCTGCTCTTGCTGCCCGGAAATCCCCCATAATTCAAGTTGATAGCCCGCTTCGCGTATTCCAAACGGTATCGCCGTTGCCCAGAGGGCGAATTCAGAAGAAGGCGGCTCCATCAACAACGAGGAGCCCATCATGGCACGAGCTACTATCTCTCTGGTTTCCGTACAGAAGCCGACCGCTAACACTCCGGTCCTTCAACGGCGCAACAAGCTTACGTCCAGCATCGACCAGCAGATCACGAAGATCGGGCTCTTTCGCGAGGGAAAGCGGATCTCTCGGGAGCAGTTCTGGGTCGACGCGAATGGCGGAATCTTCTTTCAGCTTCGTTACGGAAAACAGCCGCTAGAGTTGGAGAAGGGGAAGAGCACGGTCAAAGCTGTCGGCACCGGAAACGCTGCGTGGGACGATCTGGTCGAGCAGTTGGAGCAGATCAAGACTCTGACTGTCGCCGGCGGTTTGGACGAGGCCCTGGCGGCATGCGCCAATGCAGTGCGGTCGAACTTCAAGACTGCGAAGGACAAGAAGGCGGGCAGAGGCTAAGCCCGCCGTTGCCCATCATTAAATTTGGGCAGACCCTCCGCGAGTCGCACCTCGGAGGGTTTTTCCATGGATGATGAACTTGTTGCCCATGCGCTCTCGCTTATCCTTGATGATCCGCGAGTAGGTGAATGGGTCACCGCAGAGGCCGACAAACGCCTGGGCCGCAAGGGGCCTGAGGACATTGAGTTCTGGAGAACCTACACGATCGTCACGAATGAGCTCATTGCTGCCGTCCTGACTAAGAACGAAGCTAGTTAAGGTGACATGCCTCTAAAGCTTTTTAGCGGACCTGCGAGTCGGACGTTCGAGGAAATCGGCCGGCTCTGCCTGGAGCACCTTGGAGATTTTCACGAGAACCTCCAAGCCGACCCACGTCGATCCCTTCTCCAGCTTGCTGATGTAAGTGCGGTTGACGTCGGCCTCATAGGCAAGCGTCTCCTGCGAGAAACCACGCTCCCGTCGAATCCTCCGCAGGTTAACTGCAACCACTTGGCGCCAGTCCATGGGCCGAAGTGATCAGGATGTCGCTTATTGACCCACCGCTTTAAATCGACAAAATGGGACCTTTAAACGAGGAATTGTCGGATGGTTCAAGGGGTTTGGAGGCGCGAGAACAAGCCGGGAGTGGAGTTCGACCGGGCCTGGAAATGGCTCTTGCTGCCTGGTGTCGTTACTCAGTGGTTTCTTTACACATTTCCCACCGGCAGCTTTGCCAAAGTAGTCACGGACACCCGCGTCGCTCGAAGCCCCATAATGACGTACGTCATCAGCGGGATCTTTTACATTCTGACGCTGCCGCTTATCGGGTTAGCCCTGTTCACTATGATCTCTTCCCGGTGACGCATGGCGAAGAAGCCACCGCAAGAGCCGCTCGGCTGCACGATCGCAATCTTGGTTGTGCTCGGGCTCGCCTATTCGCTGCCCTATCTTTTCACCTTCACGGTCTATTCCTTTCCATTGTTCCTCGGTTTTCTCTTGGTGTTTGCTCGATGGAGAAGACGGCCGACAGCAGAGCTGATCGACGAGTCGCAGATGAGCGCTGCCTTGCTTGATCTTGAAACAACCAAGAGATCGCTGCTTGACGAGATTGCTGATCTTAGACAGCGAGGCGCAAGGGAAGGCGTACGCTACCTCAAATTAGACGATCGGTTTGAGATGAGGTCTCGCAGAGGGCAGGAATTGAACGAAGCGCTCGCGAATGCGAGGTCGGCTCTGGCCGATGTCGTTGCTCGCATTGAGATGGCGCAGCGTCCTCAGCATCGCACAGATCACGCTTGGCGGCTGTCTATGCGATCTTGGAGACGAGGAAGAGCCTATCGTCTCGCGTTCATCGCCGCCCTGTTGAGCTTTGCTGCCTCCGCAGCTCTCCTTGAACTTTATGTATATCAAGGCATCCGCGGTGATTTACTTGTGTGGAATCCCTTTCCAAATCTTATCGGTCGTCACGTCGAAGTGGCGACTGTTCTTGGATGGGTGCTTGGCTTGGCGACACTATCGGCACTTCGACATAGCAACCGACTGGCCGATGAGAGTGAGAACGATGCTTTGGAACGTCACGCTGACGTGTTGGAAGATACCATCGAACCACAATCAGGCGATGGCGGTGAGAGCAATGAAGTGATCGACGATCCTTATTTGATCTTGAATGTCTCGCCGCAAGCGACGATACCTGAGATAAAAGCGGCCTATCGACTCGCAATCGTCAAGTGCCATCCCGACACAGTGGCCGACCGCAGCAAATCAATCCGCGAGGCTGCTGAAGCCGAGGCTCAACGCCTCAATGCAGCATACGAAGCCATCCGGAACGAGCAAGGTTTCCATTAGCGCTCTGTCGCTAAGGCAAGTTACCTAGTCCTAGTCCAACGCTGCGGTTTCGAGATCAATTGCGATTGCCGAACGCCCCCAGCCTGCTGGTCGATGCTAATATGATTGGGCCTTTCGTATGGCCATGTGCTCGCTCCGCGAGCATTTTCTAGGCGGCCTCTCGTCGCTCGGGTCGTAGAGACCTGATCGCAAAGCCGGCCTCGATGCATTCGCCCGTGAAACGCGAGATCATTCGGCCGACCCACAAATTCGGCCAAATCGTAGTGAAGTTGGTGGCGTGGACTTTACTTCAGAGCCACGCCGGTCTTCACGATCAGCAGATTATACTTTGAAGAGTATCGCCGGCTGAAATTACTGTTCCGATGGCGCTTTTCACCGGTCCCGGCACTCCCGGCAGGTCACGGATGAATTCTAGCACTGCTCGCAGTTCTGGCCATTTGCTGCAGAAGTCATCCCTGGTTCCCTTCGGTCCAACTGGAGCAGCCGGACCGAGCGTCTTAAATTTCTCCTCAATTTGCTTTTCTTGTTCTGCAGTAATTTCTTTCGTCATCCTCTACTCCTCCTGTTTGTCACCGGACTTATGATTCAATCGCTGTTTCCTGCTCTGATCCGAGCGTTGCCAAGGCGTAAAGCAAGGGATCATCAGGACTCACTGAGTTGCGCAACAAATCGTTAGCGGCCCAACAGAGACGGCAGATGTTTTCGTGAGACAAGCCGAGGGCGGTAAACGCTGGGTGCAACAGCAAGGCCTCAAATCCCAACGATCTTACCAACCTGAATAGTGGGTCTGATTTGAATTCGAGAAGAGCATTTCCTAGTTCTTCAGATGTCGCACATGTTCTAGCTAGCCGCTGACTTCCATAGCCCATAATGACCTGTTCGTTGCAACATGCCGTAACACGCCCGTCGTAGCGAACTAGCTGTGACCCCAACAGTCCACATGCTCCAAAGCGCTGTGCTCGGACCGCATCATCTTTGACATCAAACAATCCCACCGCCCGCCCGTAGGCCAAAGGGCGGCTGGCAACTACTTCTGCGTAGTCCGAGTAGGACGACCCTAGGGCCTCAGTGAGAAGGTAAGTCGCACGCTGGGCATCTTCCCGTCGATCGAGAGTTTGCACCACTATCCAGCAACCGGCCTCGGCTATTGCACGAGCTGCCTTGACGAACACTTGCCGGTTTACTGTATTTTCATGATAGCGGTCGGTGCTCAAAAAGACTGTATCGACCTGACGCAGTAGTTTTCGGACCCATTCTGCGACCTCTCGCCGCGCCCAAATACCGCTCGTGAACAGAACAAGCCGCTTGTTCGCCTGCTTTAGGACTCGAGCGGCTATCTCGACGCCACGGCGCTCAACTAGTGGCTCTCCACCGGTTATAGCGACGAGTTCAAGAGCTTGTTGAGAAGCAAGTCCAACGAGCAGTTCGTTAAAGAGTTCGAAATCAGTAATTGTTGGACTGTTCCGGCGAGAATCGACCGAGCAATGGGCACAACCGACCGGGCAACGGTCCGTTATGAACAGACCGGCGGCGCGACCCGGTTGAGCACGCAAGCGAGCGATGTCTTCTGCTCTTAGGTGCTCGACCATTCTGTCTTGCTCCCAGACAAGCCTCTCAGGGACCAGTCCTCATATCCCGAGATATTGATCCCATTTGCATCGAGCTCCGCTCCTTCCGACATCCTCTCAATTAAGGCGGCTTCTGGTCGTGACAGCAGCAGCTCGGCCGTGGAGTGCAGCTCGTGGTTCTGAGAGAGCCTCGAACACGTTGCGCAATAGCCGGCACATCGAGAGCCAGAGTGTTCTTCAGCGACCCTAATCGGTCCGAAGGTTCGGATAGACCTGAGTACGGGAGACTCCGTTGCACGTCTTCTTACTTGTTGCCATGAGTCAGACTCGGCATTTCCGAGGATCAGATGAGGCGCGCGTAGTCCGTTGACCACATCCTGGTTGCAACAAGCTACGATTGTGCCGTCGTAAGCAACAACCGGCCAAGCCGCGCCAAGACATCCGCCCTCATTCTCTCGCAAATCCTCACTAAAGCCTAAGAGATCTTTAGCGCGACCTTTGGGTCCAATGATGCCTATGTAAGCGGGAACTGCTTGTCCAAAGGTGGAATCGATCGCCTCGGTAATTTGGCGAAGATAAGGGTCCGTGCTGTTAAGCCCTACGATTTGGAAGCTGATGTCTTTTCCAAGATCCAACAGCTTTCGCGCAGTCGCGAAGACGCGATCTCTAGGCACTTCTTTTTCGTGGAACGCATCAACGCTAATAGTGATATGGTCGGCCTTCTTCAACGCGCGCAGTATCCTCATCGGAATCCGAGTGCTAGTGGCGAAGAACGCTCCTGTACCCACGACGACGTTGGCACCAAACTGATGAACGAGGTTGGCTAAGCTTTCCACCAGTTCGGGTCGCAGCATCGGCTCGCCGCCCGTAATCAGGAAATAGTCTGGCCGATTGTCGCAGCTCATCGTAGAAACGAACCTTGAGAACATTTCTTCGGAATGCTCTTCGCTCTGCATGCTCGAGTCTGAGCAACAATGTGCGCAGCTTAGAGGGCAGCGTCGCGTTATCGCGAGATACAAACCCGCGCATGCCCTGGATCTAGCCTTCAATACTGCCGCTAAGTGCATGATCCGCTTTTCCACTGAGCAGACAGAGCTAATGGGTAGGCGCTAATTCTTCCAGAGGATGTTCATCCGGGTTCGGTTCTGCCAAAGTCGCAATGCACCGGGCGACTCCCGCGACGGTAAATGCCGCATTCGCCAATATCGACTGACGATCGCCTTTTGAAATCACTAGTCTGTCAAGGAATAGATCAAGCTCTCTCAGGTGTTCCTGATCGACGTCGGAATGAATCCTAAGCGTACGAAAGGCGTCGGATGGGTATCCGGTGCTGGCTTCCATGCGATCGATCTTTGCGGAGGAAGGCGGAGCACCTTCGAGCACAGCGATATAGCCCAATAGCGAAAACGGATTGTAGTGTAGAGTGAAGTAGTACTGGGCCCCCACAAGACGTGCTATCTCATGGTGTGGACGAGTAGCAGTTACGCCCAGTCTGTTGTGTCCGATCAATTCGAGGTCATCCAACAACCATTCGTCATGGTGAGCCTCTTCATCAACGTGACGCGCAAGGTAATCGGAGTATTCGACGATAGCTGCTGTCCTCTTCTGCATCTTGCGCAAACGTTCAAGCGTGGTTTGCATCAAAGGAACGCTGCTACGAACGATCTGATGGAGCATAGTGAGGTAGCGAGGATAGATCTCGCGAAGGGCGCCTCTTGAGAAGGCATTCTCGGCAGCCTGATCGGCAACAGGATATGCTGCGCGAATCACCGCGCGCAATTCGTCACTCAAAGTCATTGCACGACTCGAGAGTTTTGATTGTGATCTCGGAGACTAGAGCTTGCGGCCCTCAAGGGCCGCAGGCACCTAGAAGATTATATTTCCATCCATCGTATGAACTCTGCCGCTCATCGACTTCTGCGCTTTTGCGAGAGCTTTCAGCTCTTCGTCAGAAAGGGTGCCGAGAGCCTTGACTGCTTCGATTGTCAGGCCTTCGACGTTGGTCAGTCCGAGATCGGCTAGTCTCTTGAGTTCGGTGTCCGTAATGGCCATCGATTCCCTCCGAAATGAATTTGAATTAACGAAGCTATCTTGGCCCAGGTTGTGTTATTTGTCCACAACGACCTGTGGTGCGCTGCAACTAAGGGGCTAAGGCGTTGGGCGGGCGGCTTCAAAGATGGCCCTGACGATGCCGCGCCTTGCTAAACGATCTCGAATGGTCACCTCATAGCGGGCATTCAGTGGCGCAAACTTCCCCTAGCAAGCCCATTGATGGACCGCGAGCGCATCGTGCGCTTGACCCATTCGACAAAGGAGCTCGTCGGCACTTCGCCAGCCACGAAGTCCGCTCCTAGGAGCAAATTTAGAGGTCCAGAATGCTACTCACGAAGGACATGGTCGACTTGGTCAAGTACATCCTCGACCAGAAGTCCTGGAAGTTTCGAGCCCGAGAAGCTCTAATCGATCTCATCAAACAGAAAGCGCGCGGGCAATCCGATCACGCCGAAGGAGTGACTGGCTAGCGGCAACGTCGTTGATCTGATGGAGGCGCTCCTCCGGAGCGTCGGGCAGGAGGCAATCCTCCAAGACTCAAAGGTGAAGAATTCAGCTTAGGTACTTGGCGGAGCGGACTCCTTCAGGAGTTCCGTAAATGTGACGTATGGGATAGATATACAACCATTTACTGACCTTCCGGCGCGCACTCTGGGCATGTGTCACCGAGCGAATCAAGCACGTCGCGTATCTCCGCATCTGGAGCAAGAGCTCGCTCCCTAGCATGAGGATCAGCTCGGTCCTGCATCCAGCCGTGCTCTTCGCATTCTCTAATGGCTCCGGTTTCATGCAGCACCGAGATCACCCAGCCACGTAGAATCCGAATAGCGGGCGGCCTGTCCTTGAGCATCAACATCGAGGGTGCTCTTGCGCAGCCGAATCCGACCGGACCGTCCTACGTTCCGGCTCGTAAAACAGGGCAGGGATTCCGAATTGCCGTAGCTGTGGCTCTTCCACCGTGTTCCGGCGTGCTGACTGTTGCCTCTCGAGTTGCTCGGCTGAACAGCTTGCATCAACTATCTATTAAACGAAGTATCATGGAAGTTGCCCATTGCACTCGTTTCGCTCGACTATAAGCTGAGCTTTTATTGATCAGATTCGAGCGCGGCGCCTCGATCAACCGCATAATTCAGGGTTAAGGAGCAAATGCAAATCATTGGGGGCAAGCTCACTCTCAGCTCGGGCGATTTAGTCGGCCATCTGAACTGCCTCTACCTAACCGAGCTCGATCTCAAGGTAGCCAACGGAGAACTGGAAAAGCCGAAGATATGGGATCCGGTTCTGGAGACGCTTGCGGAAAGGGGGGCACAGCACGAACGTGGGTTCGTTGAACATTTGGAAGCTGAAGGAGTCCCTCTCACCCTTATTGATGGCGCAGGTATCGATACTGCCGCAGTTGGTTCGACTCTGAAGGCTATGGAGCGGGGCGAGCCCGTCATCATCCAAGGCGCTCTTCAGTCGGGCAGGTGGCATGGTCGAGCAGACGTATTGCGTCGCGTCGAAACACCAAGCCGGTTTGGCCGTTGGTCGTACGAGGTGACGGACACCAAGCTTGCTCGTGAGACGAAGGGCAACACTGTCCTTCAGATTTGTCTCTACTCGGACATGCTTTCCGACATGCAGAAAGCCGATTCTATTTCGGCATACGTGGTTACACCGGGCACGAACTATGTTCCTGAAGAATACCGGATAGCCGATTACGCGGCCTATTACCGACACGTCAGGAAGAGCTTGGAGCTCGCCGTAACATCACCGACCAGGAGCGGCGCGTATCCAGAACCGATCGAACATTGCGATACGTGCAGGTGGCGACGGCACTGTGACGCAAGAAGAAGGGCCGATGATCACATGTCTTTGGTCGCGGGTATCAGTAAGTCGCAAATCGGAGAGCTGGAGAGGCGCGGTGTAGAAACGATGGCAGCTCTCGCCGAGCTTCCCTTGCCGTTGCAATGGAGGCCGGAGCGTGGAGCGGTCCAAAGCTACCAAAGGATACGCGAACAGGCGAGAATCCAGGTCGAGGGCCGACTGACACATAGCGTTCTATACGAGGCCCTACCGCCAGTACCCGGGTTCGGCTTATCTCGACTACCGGAGCCTTCCGCAGGCGACATCTTTTTTGATTTCGAAGGTGATCCATTCGTCGGAGACGGAGGACTCGAATTTCTGTTCGGGTACCTTTACCGCGAGGCCGATGGCAGCTGGCGGTACGAAGGAGATTGGGCGTCCACCCGGCAGGAGGAGAGGGCCGCATTTGAGTGCTTCATCGATTTCGTGATCGAGCGGCAGAAGACCCATCCTGACTTGCACATCTACCATTTCGCCCCATACGAGCCAGCTGCATTGAAACGTCTGATGGGACGGTATGCAACGCGCGAAAACGAACTCGACAACCTCCTGCGAGCGCAAACGTTCGTTGACCTATATTCAGTCGTACGCCATGCCATCCGTGCGAGCGTCGAAAGTTATTCGATCAAGAGGCTTGAGCCCCTCTATTCGTTTACACGCAGCGTGCCTTTGGAAGATGTCTCGGCGGTGCTTGCAAGAACTCAAGCAAGGTTGGAGGTCGCGGACTATGCCGGCATTCCGGAGGACGATAAGACCGCCATCAAGGGTTACAATCGTGATGATTGCGCCTCGACAGAGGGTCTCCGCAATTGGCTTGAGGCCTTGCGGGTGAATCTAATCGGCGATGGTGCAACGATCGCTCGACCGGCGCCAGCCCATGCTGAAATCAGTCCGGAACTCGACGCTTGGCAGAAGATGGTTGCTGCCGTAGGCGCACGCCTCGTTGCGGGCGTGCCGGATGACGCGAACGAACGCACCGCAGAGCAACAGGCGCGGTGGCTTCTCGCGTCGCTGTTGGACTGGCATGGCCGTGAGAAGAAAGCCGTATGGTGGGAATACTTTCGGCTGAGAGATCTTTCTGCTGACGATCTGCTGCACGAGCGAGACGGCTTGGCCGGTCTGGGGTTCATCGGCCAAGTAGGCGGCACGTCTAAAGCTCCCGTCCATCGGTACTCGTTCGCCCTACAGGACACCGACATTCGCGCGGAAGATGAGCTCAGGAGCTTGGGCGGCGATAAATTCGGCACGGTAGTCGCGGTCTCATTGGACGATCGAACAATCGACGTAAAGAAGCGGAAGGACACAGCCGATCTTCATCCGGAAGCCGTTTTCGCTCACAGCTTCGTCGATACCCAAGTTCTCGCTGACTCACTAATGCGGCTTGGAAAGTACGTGGCGGACAATGGATTGGAAGGCGACGGAGAGCATCGCGCCGCTCGTGATCTCCTTATGGCCGCGGCCCCGCGCGTTCTAGCACAAGATTTTCAGCAAGCGGGCGAAGCCGCTCTGGCTGCTGCAGTACGTGTGGGTCTCAACCTTGATCAAAGCGTCTTTCCGGTGCAGGGCCCTCCGGGCGCTGGTAAGACTTACACCGGAGCCCGAATGATCTGCGCACTTGCGAAAAGCGGTAAGACCATCGGTATCACAGCCAATAGCCACAAGGTGATTCGTAACCTTCTCGACGAAGTCATCGTGGCTGCGACCGATCAACATCAGAGGGTCCGGTGCATCCAAAAGCTCTCCGAGAAGGAAGACGACCTACCAAACTTAAGGTTCACGACTGACAACGCGGCGTTCCTGGGGGCTCTTGGTTCAGACTCCGACGTCGGCGGCGCCACCTCGTGGTTTTGGGCTAGACCGGACACTTCGCGGAGCGTCGATGTTCTTTTCATCGATGAAGCCGCCCAGATGTCGCTTGCGAACGTTCTGGCTGTATCGCAAGCTGCCTGCAACATCGTTCTTCTGGGAGATCCACGCCAGCTCGAGCAACCAATTCAAGGAAGCCATCCCTACGGAGCAGAGGTATCAGCGCTAGACCACATACTCGGCCACCACGCTACTGTGCCTCCCGATAGAGGCCTATTCCTTGAAGAAACATGGCGCCTGCACCCCCAGATCTGCGCTTTCAACTCGGAGTTATTCTACGAGGGTCGCCTTCATTCGCACGCAGGGCTGGAGAACCAGGAAATCAGGTCTAAAGGCCTGCTCAATGGCGCTGGTCTCCGTTACTTCGCCGTGGAACACACGGGCAACCAAAGCTCTTCGAAAGAGGAGGCCGAGAGTATTCGTGCGTTAGTCGCCGATATCACGACAACCGGCACGACTTGGATCGACAGGCACGGTGTCGAAAAGCTTGTTGAGCTGAACGATATCCTGATCATCGCTCCCTACAACGCTCAGGTATTCGAACTGCAGGAACGGCTACCCGGCGCGCGCGTCGGCACCGTAGACAAGTTTCAGGGGCAGGAAGCGCCCATTGTCATTTACTCGATGACGACTTCTAGTCACTCCGATGCACCACGGGGGATGGAATTTCTTTACAGCGCAAACCGCTTAAACGTCGCTACTTCTCGCGCGAAGTGTCTTTGCGTTGTGGTTGCATCTCCTCGATTGTTTGAAGCCGAGTGTCGGACTCCGCGGCAGATGCAACTTGCAAACGCCTTCTGCAGATATTTGGAGCTGGCGGGCAGGTTATAACCTGCTGTCGCACGGGAGGGGGGAACTTTGTTCGAACTCGCAAAGCAGACAAATAGCCTCAAGCTTCTGCACTGGACGAAAGAGCTGCCGTCAGCCAGCGCTGGCGATCCACTCGGCCTTAGCCTTCGGGTCTCCGCCCGTCTCGCGAACGAATTGCTCTACTGTATCACGTCGATTACGCCGCGTGCCCGCTACTACGCGTTCTTCCCGTGGGCATTTCAGGACTATAACGACCACGAATATGCGACGCCAGCCGATCGGGGCCGAGTCAAGGCGGTCCTATCTCGCGAGCGGGCCATGGTGCTGGGCGCAGTTATTCATCACAATGGCCCCTGTAAGGGCGGCGGTCTTGGAGGCTCAGACGAAGCGGAAATTCTGCTGAACAAAGGCAAGCGTGCGTCTTACGATCTCGCGTCGTGGAGCCACCTTAACGCCTCCGAAGGCCAGTTCGGTGCAGCCTACAAAGGCTCCTTGATTAATCTAGGTCTGTTTAAGACGGACGCAGCGGATGTGGCCGACGAAGCTGACGATCAAACGCGAGAACTTAGTGATGAAGCGCAGGCCGTTGAAGTACGTGAACTGAGCCCGCTCGGCAAGCGTCTGGCTAAGGCCTTCGGCAACTCAATTCGCAACACCTGTTATGTCAAGGAAAATTGGACGCTGCGTAACAAGGTCGACGCAAAGGTTCTAGAAGAATTCGGGGCCGTTGCCGGGCTTTGCGAGCTTTCGAATAAGAACGCGGCGGATCGCGAAGTGCTGCGCAATGTTTTCTTCTCTCGATATGACGAGATGAAAACACCTGCGCAGCAGCGGCGCCGCATGTCCCTCCTCTTTCTCTTAGAATGCATCGCCCATGCGAATGCGGCAGGCACCTCACTCACGAGCGACACCTTTCGCGACATTTGCTATTTTGACGCGTTACTGGGGGGAGAGAAGAAGCCGAGGGTCATAGCCGTCGCGATCGATGCTCGATTGAAGGACATCGCCCAGCGTTGGCGAATCTACCACGCGCACAGTTTCCTCGCCGTCGCACTCCAATCCTTTCTCGTCACATGTGTTCGAACTTTTCGCGAACGTCGCGGCGGCCTCGGTGAAGATGACTTTTTGTTGTCCCTGAGCGCCGGTGCGATCAGAGGTCAGTTTCGCGACATGACGGGCGTCGACTTGACTGAGAATTTTTTTGCACTGACACCGCGACAAACTCTTCCGGCCTGTGGCATGTTCTGGAGCAAGCAGGCACCGACGACGCTCGCGTCGCCTCGCATTGAAAACCCACTTTGCGAGCGCGCGCTGGAAACGCTACTTATCAAGAGCGAAGCGAACGATAGCGCGGGCATCGCTTTTGCAGCGCTGCTGCTTTATCAAGTATTGCTACGGTACCCAGCTATGACAGCCGAGCCGATTCAGAATTGGTACCGGCAGCAGGTTTATGATCCTTATGCGGACGTCTCGCTGACAGTCGTCGGAGATTTCGTTCAGGGCGAGTTCGGAAGTGATTGGATCGACCACCCGAATGGAGAGCTTCTTAAGCGCGTCATCTGGCGTTTCGTGATCCGGCAGCACCAGACCATGAGCTACGAGCGCGGCTTCGGCGGAACCGCGCCGCTCTTTCAAGTCGACGGTTCGACGGTTATAGGCACGTCAGTGGATTATACTGACCCGCGATCGACTCACCCGCGCTTCAATCGAGCCTTGCAGATTTTGGAGGATCTCGGATTGATCGAGGATGACAGCGAGGTTGGTTATTGGATCACCGACGATGGTAAGAATTGGCTTCGTGACGAGCTTTCGCAAGGTATTTTGTCATGAGGCCGCTCGATCTGCTCGATCAATTCGACAGAGCTCCGAGCAAGATTGCTTTTATCGCTACGTATGAGTTCAACGCGCAGTTCTTCGAGCGGAGGCTTCTCGCAAAGAGAACTTTTGGCTCCGCGGAGCGCGTTGTCGTCTTTATGGACCAGGGACGCTACCATGATTTGATAAGTGCGGGTCTGACAGTCAGTGGCTTCAATCGTCGCTACCTCGTCGTACCTGTCGATCGCGGGACTTACGTTTTTCACCCGAAGCTCTACCTAGCACTAAGTGACAACCGCGCAGATGCGGTGATCGGCAGCAACAACTGTACTAATGCCGGAACCGCTTACAACATCGAGATTTGTTCCGCCTTCTCGGTGTCAGCCGATAAAGCCGAGCCAAGCGACGGCAACGCTAGGAGCGTTATCCGGCAAGTGTTCGATGTGCTTCGTGAATTCGCCGCCGGGTCGGGGGTGTTTCGGGGCTTGATAGAGAAGGAGTTTCTCGTGCCGGCCGAGAAGTGTGTGCCTTGGCTCGACCCAAAGGTCGTATTGCCGAGAGGCGATGTGGAGCTAGTGCATTCACACCAACGGCCGCTTTGGGCTCAGCTTCAAAAACGTCTGCAAGAGCTGACTGTACGTAAAATCACAATCCTCGCCCCCTTTTTCGATTCGGACCTTGGGTTCCTGAAGAAGCTTCGATCGCAGTGGCCGGATGCTCCGCTGGCGGTGATCGCGCAGGAGCACTATGCCACTTTGCCCGGACGCAAGCTCAGCAAACTTCTAGCGAAGCCAAAGGATTGCTTGTTCGCTGCAGAAATCAAGCCAGGGCGTCGTTTGCACGCCAAGGCGTACGCGTTCGAAACCAACAAGGGTACGTATTGGATAACAGGAAGCGCCAACGCCACGAGCCCGGCTTTCGAAGGACGAAACACAGAAGCTGTCATCTTGTTTCGAACAAAAGAAGGCCCGGACGCGATACTCGACGACGGGCCATTCAAGCTCAAGAAGATGGTTCCCGACAAATTCATCCCTGGAACAGAAAAGGAGCCGCGTAACGAGAATCCGCGAGCAGCCTGTCTCGCGCTCGAGGCGGCCCTTCTTGGACCCGAAGGCACTCTCTCTTTGCAAGCTCGCGGTTTTGAGAGCTTTCGCAGAATCTCTCTTCGCGTTCGTAACTTCAACGAAACCACACCTGTATTTTCGCTTTGGGTCAAGTTCGATGACAAAGGGCACTCGCCCACTTCCCTTGACGAGAACCAAATGGCGCAACTCCGGGGAGCTGTGCTCTGCCAATTGAAGGGGGTTAACTCGAGTGGGCACGATGAAGTAAGCAATGAGGTTGCGATTGCACAACTGCACCAGATTTTGAAGGAACGCGGTGGTCACGCTGGGCCGCGAAATGCGCTGCAAACGATTACGGAGACCGGCGAAAATCTCGTCCCGTACGTAGACAGCTTAGGAAGCGTGCGTGAGGCAGTCGAGTTCTTTAACCATTGCAGCATCCGTTTTTTCGATGGAGAGACGTCAGGGCGAGGTTTTCGCCAAGAGACTTGGAAGCAACGCGATCCATTTAAACCAGACACACCACCGACGTGGGCCAACGTGCCTGCCGGCGGCACGGCGGAAGATTTGCGAAGGGCAATTTGGGATTTTGTCGAGCGTCACCAATGGGAGAAGCTGAACAAGCACGTTCGGCGCGGCAATCTTAACGGACTACCGAACTTTCTGGACATTTTCCGAACACTGAACGGTCTGTTGTTGACTTATCACGCGAGGAGCATTGGTGGCGGTGGCCCCATTGTGCCGTTTCCGTTTGTCACCCATGGAATCATGATTAATCTGGAACTACTCATCGGTCCTTTCGAAGACGGCGAGGCCGATTGGTATGACGGACACGGCTTTGTTGCTTCCATCATTGACAACATGCCAGCGGATCGAAAGCTGGTGCTGGATCGTTTAAAGGAGGAGCGTGTGCCCCAAATGCTCCGTGCAGCGGTGGAGGCCATGGTCGATTGCCGAGCGCAGGCCCGGAAGTTGGGGGTGCTGGACGCGTGGTCCTTAAGCAGGCTTCGCTGGGTGGCAGCCTGGATTAAGGCACAAGGCTTTGATGAGCCAAGTGCGGATGATGTACGCGCTGCCGGAATGGAATATTCGTCAGAGGGACAGGCCGCTTAGAGCTATGAGGGCTTGTCGTTCCTCAGTCGACTACAGCCGGCCGTCAAACATAAACGCTGGTTTATAATTGAAGTCCATGTCACACGGCCTACCAAAACTAACTCTTCAGCCGGACAGCAAAACCTCGACACGCATGAAGGCAGTGCGTCGAACCGGTACGGCGCCTGAATTGATCGTTCGCGAATGGCTATCGCGCTGCAAGATTCGTTACACGGTGAAGAACAAGGATTTACCAGGAACACCGGATCTCGCGAACCGTACGCGACGGTGGGCGATCTTCGTACATGGTTGCTTCTGGCATGGTCACGAGGAGTGCAGGATCGCGCATATTCCGACCCGAAATCAAGAGTTCTGGCGAGCCAAGATCGAGAGGAATAGGGCCCGAGATCAGACCAAAGCAGCCGAGCTGGAAGCTCTGAATTACCGAGTGATCACGTTATTCGAGTGCCAACTCAAGAACTTGCGGAGTGCCAACTCAATCAGTGGCGAAGTGATGGTCAATCTTCTTCGTCGTAGCCCGATTCGGAACCATCGTCGTCGTCACTGATAGGTCGCCCATGTTCGGCGTCGCTCTCCTGCTTGGAGGTCGCGACACTAAATCCACGTCGTTCGATTACTCAGCTCGATTGCTCGTGGGAGTTTCTCCGGGGCTCGATGGCCCTGCCCTCACAAATGGGCAAGCCGATATTTACGAATCGTTGAAGCCAAGTTGGAGATCCGGCCGAGCTTGTTAGGTTCTTCCCGATGGGCGAACGCGATCCATGATGCCTCTCTTGTTGCCTTCATTCGAGGTCATCCGAGAGATTTTCCGCTGAAATCTAGGGGTGCGATAGTTGTCGATGGATTCATCATCATTTATGATGATTCTCGCATTGATTCCGAGGAAGTCGGATGGCCGCTAAGAAGAGCTTGCGGCGGAGAGATTGGCAAGGGCAGGTCAAGGGGTTGCTGAAGGCGGAGTTGAAGCGACGAAACCTTAGCTATGCAGACTTGGCTGCAAGACTTGCTGAGATCGGCGTCGAAGACAACGAACGGAATATCGCTAACAAGATTAGCCGGGGCACATTCACAGCAGTGTTCTTTCTGCAGTGTATGGAGGCCATCGGATGCAAGACCATTCATCTTGAGAACGCCTGATGGACCGGCCTGATAACAATTTTTCCCTATCGCTCTGCTCGGGTGCAGGCGGGCTGGACATTGGCTTAGAGGCTGCTGGCTTAGAGACGATCGCTCAAATCGAGATAGATAGGGATTGCGTACAGACTCTTTCAGAGTTCCAACACAAGCGCAGCGGCCGATGTGAGGTGATCGAGAGGCGATTGGAAGATGTGTCGCCCGCCCTTCTTCGACGGCGGCTAGGCCTGAAACGCGGTCAACTAGCCGTGCTTGCAGGCGGTCCTCCTTGTCAGCCGTTCACGACCCATGGACTTCGGCAGGCAATGCGCGACGGCCGAGCCGCTGGTGTTTTTCCAAGCTACTTGGACTTCGTTCGCGAGTTTATGCCCCACGCAGCCGTTATGGAAAACGTTGACGGCCTGCTGTCTGCCGCTCTCGTGCATCGTCCCTTGAACGAGCGCGGCCTGAAGCCAATGCGCATGGAGGAAATGAAGGGGTCATTCCTTCGTTGGCTAGTGGAGGAGTTCACGAGACTGGGCTACGCCGTTAGCTGGGGTCTCGTTGAAGCCGCCGACCACGGTGTGCCACAGTATCGGCAGCGAGCCATTCTCATAGCGGTTCGCGGCGACGAGCCTTGCTATATCCCGGCAGAGAAGCCGAACGCTGAAAGACGAACGCTACGCGACGCCCTAAGGGCCATAAAGCACCCAGGTCCCATTCAGCCGCTGAGCGAGCGGAAGCGCGAGATTTACAAGCTCATTCCACCTGGCGGAAACTGGCGAAACCTTCCCCGCGAGCTACAGGCCGCCACGATGGGCGCGGCCTATCTGGCGACAGGTGGCAAGGGCGGGTGGTGGCGTCGGCTGGCCTGGGATGAGCCTTCCCCAACGATCCTGGGTATGCCGGACCACTCTAGTACGGGCCTGATCCATCCCGATGAGATTCGTTGCCTGGGACTGTATGAATGCTCCGCCATCCAAACTTTCCCCAAAGGCATGTCTTTCGGAGGCACCCCGAGGTCACAATACCAGCAGGTAGGGAACGCGGTCCCGCCGAGGCTAGCGAAGGCTATCGGTCAGCACTTGCTTCGGCATTTCTCTGGAAAGAAGCTCAACCGGGTACCTGCACCACCTGAGTGGCGACAAAGCTCTGCCAATCGTCGGATCGGCACCCACGGTTGGGCCGTCGCTACCACCGCTGGCATGAAAGCCACCTTGAACGTGAAGGTCCGCGATGATCATATCTGGGCGGTTCTCCCGGATATGATTCGCAGGCCTAATGACCTCTTTAGCGAAGTCGCCTAGATCGGACGTTGCGCTCGTTAGAACAGCGGCCGGTCTCCAGCCGAATGAAGGCCCCTCCGATGAGGCCATCGAAAGCGCGATAGACGGCTTTGCGGGGCAGTTCGAGTTCTGGTTCACGAGGGTGATTGCGGGCTCAGTCCCGAAATACAGAAATGTCATCATTTCTCGCATAAATGGCTTCATCCGCCCTATTGAATTTGACGGTCTCTCCGCAACGGAAGTAGCCACCCGCCTCGTATCAGACTACGTCAACCGCAACTTTGTCACTGCGGGCGGCTGGGCCATCGAAAAAATGGCCATTGCGTTGGGGACCGGTGGATCGAAAGCAGCCGCTCGCGGCATCGACCTGCACCGGATTGACGCGAAGGGAGACCACCACCTCTACGTCGTGAAGAGCGGCAAGGTCACGCGGAATTCAGATATTCTCGACAAACTCAAACAACACGCTCGCGAAGCGGAGAAGCTGCTTAAGCAAGGCGGCGCGAAGATCGGAGTTTTCGCAAACTACGTCGTTGCTGCCGGGGCGATCACCTCGACATTTGAAGACGGCATCTACCGTCCGGCCTCGGGTCAGTTCTGGTCTGAGATCACCGAACTGCCAGAACCGCAAGCCTTGAGGTTAGCTCTTGAGATCGCGAGAGCGGGCGGCCTGAAGGTGGCCAGGAACACCGACGTACACATCGGCGCGCTTTGCACTCTTGTGAATGCTTATATCTGTTCGAAAGAAAAGCCCGATGCGGTTGATTGGCCATTTCTCTTCATCAGAACCATGACCGAGCGAAAGCATTGGAACGATGAGGATGCGGCCCGCCACGCTGCTGCAATGAAGGAGCTGAAGGTGACAGGCTACGAGATTGCAAAAGAGCCCACACGAACATCTAAGAAGGCAGCTGCCCAGCCGACAAGAAAACCTTCGAAGCTTCAGGCTAAAGGGAAAGCCGCCCGTGGCCAGCGGAAGGCTCAAGAAGTGTAAGCGCGGCTATGCGTTACGCCAAAGGCGCGCAGTGCGTTGCGACTAGGGACGCACCCGACTACTAGGCGCGTTTCAGATAATCGCGTTCAGCGCGTACCTGCGCGGCTGCGTCCGAAGCATTGGCGCGAACAGCGCTAGATCGATGTTATTACCTGTTGTCTGATTTGTGCGTCTCGTTGATGGGGTGCCCACCATCTGATTTCAGGCGCCCCATGACGAAATTCATCGCGTACTTCCGCGTGTCTACTGAACGCCAAGGAAAATCTGGACTTGGCTTGGCGGCTCAACACCGCAAAATCACTGATTTCGTAGCGGGTGCGGGAACGCTGATTGCGGAATTCTGTGACGTTCAGTCCGGGAAGGACGATTCGCGTCAGGAATTGCAGCGAGCGGTCCAACTGGCTAAGCGCGAGAATGCAAAGATTGTCATCGCTCGCCTCGACCGCTTCTCACGTCGCGTCAGCTTCATCGCCAGCATTCTCGAACAGGGCATCGGCTTGGTGTGCGCCGAGATGCCCAACGCGACCGACTTCCAGCTTCATATCTTTGCAGCGCTAGCCCAGGAGGAACGCCGACTGATTTCCGAACGAACAAAAGCAGCTTTGGCCGAAGCCAAACGCCGAGGGAAGATTCTTGGATTGAATGGTCAGTGTTTGGCCGCGAAGAACCGCAAGGCCGCTGACGAATTTGCATCTCAACTCAGGGAACAACTGGATGCGGATCTATTGCGGCGTTCTTACAGTGAAATTGCGCGGCACCTGAATGATGCGGGAATTACGACCGTGACGGGACGAAAGTTTTATCCGCAGACGATCAAGAACTACTTGACGCGAGCCAGTTTGGAGGATCTCCGCTGAGCTGCGCATCTCTCAGCCCCACACCTTTGCACTGACGGCATCAAAGTAGATGACGCTTAGATCATTCTTCTTGCCTTTTGCGGGGCCGCGCACTGCAACCAATTGTTCCGCTCGCTTGAAGATTACCTTGTTCGCTTCTGAATTTGGATCGCCGTAAATGCTAATTGCTATAACGGGACAGTTGCCTCGAGCTATGCAGCGCAGGATGTGGTCATCATTTTCCGCGAGCGAGTGTCCATAGATCGTGACAGCACTTGAGCCTGAATTGCAGCAGGCCTCAAAACTGCGAAGCGCCTTATGCAGGTAGCCATTATGTAGAATTCGAGCTCTCTTTGCTTCGCTATCTCCTTCGGACACGAACAGTGGGTATTTCTCTTCGTCCAATGCTGTCCGAATCTGATCAACAATGGGGACGTCTGTTTTCGACCAAGTGTATTTTATGATGTCTGTACCGGCATCAAATAGATGCAGAGCACCGTGAAGATAACTAACGGTCGCTTGATTTCCTTGCTGCCACGAGACCCATGGTTGATTTGGGTCACCTTCAGGGTGGCGGAACCCATCATCAGGGCGGAGCTGGAGCTTGTCTACTTCGCTCTGCATGAGAGCCCAGTACAGGAGCACATCATAGTTCAACGTAAAGATATGACCGAAGTTCGCGAGAAAGGCTCGACATGCTGAATACTGTTCCGCTTTGATCTCGTAGGGCCTGTTGGGGTGACGCTTGGCTATGGTTTGGACCAAGGCATCCTTCAGGCCCGCTGCATCTTTCCGCAAAGCATCTTGTAGGTCCTTCTTGTCGGACGCGTATATCGCCAATGTGGTTGCAGCGTCCTGCAGGTGTTTAATGACAATCTCGAAGTCCTTGGTCTTCAGTGCCTCAAACAGCTGTTGGACTTTGGGCATTTCTCCAAAGTCTACGTTTTCGTATAGCGAACCGTATGCGAAAATGTCGGGCTTTAGCGCGATGCTGAAGCCGTTCCCGAGCAGTACATGCTTATTCTTGAAATCCTTCAATGCATGCAGCGCTTGCTCGAACGATACGACAGTGGCCAAGATATCCCCCAGAAATTTCTCAACAGGGCACTTGATTCGGCGGAGTTGTCACTAATATCGGAAACAATCGACGATTGCATATCACACCATTGGAACGCTTAGCAATATTTGCCGAAGGCCTCTAGGTCACGGCACGTTCGATGGAAGGCTTCAATCGCGGTAGGTCCATTCGTTCACTGAAGCAACCGAATTGAAGATTGTTTCGGCCCCCGCATTGATTGGGTCTGTCGTAGAGATTCGTTCCTCCGCCCAAGACAGCCATTCGCCAAGCTTACGGCCCCCAATTTCCTTTTCTCGGTCGATCTCGGCTTGCTTGACAGCTGCTAGAAACGCTCGGGCGAGTTCAAGTTCTCTCCAATCCTTCGCAATGTCGATGAACCGACGCCAACGATTATTGTCGCGCTTGCGGCGCTGTTGTTCCTCATATCGTTGTTGTTCAGCTATGCGGCGCTGCCGTTCGGCCTCATCTCGTTGACGACGCTGCTCAACCAGCAGCGGCCCGGCGGCGATGATTGTAGTGATGATATCCGGCAAGAGGTCTTCCAAGCGCTTTCGCTCGCTTTCAAGCCACTCTTGGCGCAGTCCGGCCGGGAGATACGTCTTGATGGTGAAAACGAGATAACCGCTTGGCTGCAGTTCTTGAACAAACGCGCGATCTCGGTAAATCCAACTCTTCTTCTCCTCGGCGGTCGGCGGTCGACGAATCTGCTTTTGCTTCTCGCGCAGCTGAATCTCGATCTTCTCTCCCTGCAGCTCGACTAGTAGCTCTTGCCGCTCACCCTGCTTGACACGCGCACCTTGTTTCTCAAGGTTCTTGAACACCGCATCGAGAATTAGGTGCTGTCGCCGATCGCTTTGAGTCAACTCGCCGGGATCGAGGTGCTTCCTTCTCCAGGGATCTCGCTCTCGTCGGGCTTCTTGCTTCCGATGTTCCCGTTCGGCGAGCCATCGCGCTATAATTTCGTGTGGCCGCGTCAGCCTCTCAGGTAACCTGATCTCTGACGCTGAAGAACGGGCAGTTTCGACGGCTTCCTGAACCTCGGCCGGAAGTTCTGGCTCTTTTGGAGCAGGAGGAGTCGGAGATATTGTGACATTTGGCGGCGTATTCTCGGTGGCTTCTGGCAATCGATAAGTGACCACCTTCTTGCCAGCGGCCTTCTTCGCCCAATATCCACGCGGCGGATACGGGACGTTCAGCCTATCGCAAATTTTCGCGAGGCCATTTCCAGTGATGCCGTATTCGGCGGCCAGGCGGCTCATCGGAGTTTGCCAGACCTGCTTGTAAAGTTCGTCCCGGGTAAGCGTTCTCGGATTCTTGGAGGCTTCTTGATCGCCCATCCGGACTTCCTCATCGCTTGTCTCTCGGTGCATCTTACGACGAACGATGAAGAACAGTGAAGAAAGCCGTCTGCCTCGGTATCGCAGTTTCGATCACTCTGGCGCCGAATAATCCGGTGAACTACAATCCCGTGGGCTCGAATGAATCGGGATTTGTTACGATGGTCGTGCGTTTTGAGGATAACAGTCGCATTCCGACGCGTGCACTGCAAATCTATCAGGTGCTGGTTGGTCTGGCCTGGAATCGCCAGACAATCACTTATGGCGCCCTGTCTCGGCACCAGATGGAGGGATATGGCACCGGGGGTATCCTTGCCGGTCCGCTCAGCTGCATTATGACCTGGTGTCGTGAGAATGGACTCGAACCCTTGACGGTGCTCGTCGTGAATGACGCTACGGGCGTTCCCGGCGAAGGCTTAACGACTGTGCCTCTGCGCGACTGGCCTGCTGCGCAACAGAGGGTGTTCGATTTCAATTGGTTTTCGATAATGCCGCCGTCTCTAACCGAACTGGAGGAGGCATATCGGCGATCATCCAGTTAAATCGAGCCGGCGGAGTCCCATTGTAGACCCAGCGACCGGGGGTTTCCCAGCGGGGAAGTATTAGTTCTCTGAGTGACCTGTTTGGGAATCTTTATTTCCCGTCCAGCGCTGGTTCGTCGGCCGGCAGTTGGATGATTGCTCCATCAGCTGAAACCATCTCGAAATCCGGTCCCGCTCCACTGACCTTCTGGATAAATTTTGTCGGGTTCTCCGGGTCGACGAACAAGGTCATTGCGTGCCCATCATGGAAGGCGACCTCAAATCGTTGATTGTCCGAGAACACCGTCAATCGCAATTCCTTGATCAAGGACTGGAGCTTCGAAGCAATCTGGGCGCGGAGCTTGTAGACATCTCCGCCCCTGCTGGATCGCACACGTTCAATCAGCCGTGCAACCTGGTCCGGATGCTTGTAGTACGTCAATTCGGTCTGTTCGAGAATTGCGATTTGGCTGCGCAGCGGATGTACTAACCTCTTCGCTTCAGCCAACTCCTGCTCGGTCTTCTTAATCCGTTCGGCCAGGAATTCGCTGTTGAAATCGACCATCTTCATGCCAAGCTCGAATGCACGGCGAAGTTCCTCTGCAAGAAACTTGATCCTCCCTTCCGTGGCATCGAGCTGCGAAGCGAGCTCGGTCTTCTTGCTGGCGTGCTCGGTGGAGGAGACCAGCGAGGCCAAATCGAGCTTCTCCACGAACCGCAAGAACATTGTCTCGAACTGGTCATACCGCCAGCGGCCAATCATTTCGCAGCCGAGATTTCGGACAGCATTCGAGCACACGAGGTACGCCTGCCCCTTCGGTGGCACACCCTTGTTTTGATAGTGCATCGGTGACCCGCAGTAGTCACAGACTGCAAGTTTCGAGAACAGATTGGTGAAGTTCTTGCCTTTCGGTCCACCGCTACCCTTCTTTCCGTTCTCGGGCTTGGTCCTGCGCGAAAGTCGGTCGCGCTGCGCGGTATCAAACACTTTCTGCGAGACGACTTGAGGGAAGTAGTTTCGGATCGGCTCGCCATCGGGCGTTCGCCTGCCACCCTCAATACGATTGGGTTGGAACGTCCCAATCGCCGCTGCGCTGCTCAGGACTTTGTTGACCGTCGAGTTCTGCCAGCCTCCCTTCCCGGTGAAGGTCGGAACGGCATCTTCGTTCAGGCGGCGGACGATCGTGAACGTGCCGATCCCGGAAGCAGCCTCGTCGAAGATCCGGCGGACGATCGCAGCTTGCTCCTCGATCACGTCGAAGCCAGTGCGGTCTGCAGTGAGACGCAGCCAGCTCGGGCAGCGGGCCGTGAGCTTCTTCTGACCAATACTGGCCCGTTTTGCCTTCCAGGCCTGTGACAGACGATCGCTCTTCCGGGCTGATTCCTCGTTCGCCCGGCTCATCTTCGCGATCGATATGATTAGGTCTTCGAAGCTGATCTTGCCGTTGAAAACGCGCTCATCATCCAGGGTGACCAGAATCAGGCCCGCCTCAACGATCTCCATGAAGGGCTTGAGAGCCACCACGGGCTCCTGCCGGCTCATTCGGTCGAATGACTCGACAAGCAGGTATGATCCCTTCTCGATCTTCCCTTCCCGAACGGCCTCCAGGAACCGTCCGAAGGCCCCAGATGCGAGATTTTTGCCCTTGTAAGCAGAAACCCCAATGTCATGGAGTTCGAAGTCCTCAACCAGCTCAAGGCCATACCTTTCGGCGTATCTAGTCGAGGCCTCACGCTGACGGCGAAGGCTATCGCCCTTCAGCTGAAGGTCGGTGGACATCCTGACGTAGGAGTAGGCCTTGGGCAGAGCCTTCGGAGCTGCTATAACCATCTGGTTTCATTAACATTTAGTAATTTAATTGTCCACCATATTCTGATGATCGGCGCCCCGGGCGCCGGCAAATCGATGCTGGCGGCGCGGCTGCCCTCGATCCTGCCGCCGCTGTCGCCGGGCGAGCTGCTCGAAGTCTCCATGATCGCCTCGGTCGCCGGCGAGATCG
>Ga0214545_1000639_pt1 | contig 58223 bp, 22 predicted proteins | sample CNSS4metaG_FD_160064 | JGI IMG/M metagenome (GOLD analysis project Ga0214545, IMG submission 160064) | Root nodule microbial communities from cowpea collected in UCLA plant growth center, Los Angeles, California, USA - CNSS4 | ecosystem: Host-associated > Plants > Roots > Nodule | place: USA... | reverse complement strand
TATATATATATATATATATATATATATATATATATATATATATATGTGTGTGTGTGTGTGTGTGTGTGTGTGTGTATATATATAGAATATTGATTTATCGACAAAAATTAAAAATTTATTAAAATAGAAACCACACTAAAACAGAATAAGACTTTCGAATGAGGGACTACAATGCAAAAAAAAAAAAATTACCACATGGTGGGACACACACCCATACTTAAGAAGCTCAAACTTCCACATTACACTAGTATTAACTGACAAAAGTACTTAGGTTTCCCAAAAACACAAATTGCAACGACATCACACATGCACCGAACAAAACCATACATGGCATCATCCAAAATCAAAAAATGTACTCACCTCAGAACGAACGATTGAAACCATAATGCAATTCCAATAATGATGATCAAAGACGAAGCTTGAGGTCTAACCTTCCAATCACAATGAAGCTTTGTGGAATCTCAATAAAACTTCGAATAATAAAAACCAGCAGAATTACCAATATGTTTTATTTACATTAACCCTAATTTCAAAAATAGTTTTAAATATTAAATCACATTTTTATTTTTCTGCCACGTCACTAATTACTTTGACATTTATGGTCTTTGTCACTGTTTCAGCACACATAACCATGCTATCTCATTGTTCACTGAACGATGTTTACCATAACTTAACAGAAAGGGTATATTTACCATTTAACAAAATTGGAGACCTAATTGAGACTTATAAAAAAAAGAGAAACCAAATCGAGATTTTGGAACGAGAATGAGGACTAAGGGCATAATTAAACCAAAAGAATAAAAAAAACATAGAAGATTTCCCAACATCTCTTAGGAAACTCATTTCTCTATGAAATATGTCAAAAGAGAAAACAAACAAAAAACTTTTAAACAAAAAAATATTTCCACTTATACACCATTATGTATGAATTTGTTTGGACCAACTAAGATATTAAGTCTTAGAGATAATAAATATAGATTGGTCATATTAAATGACTATACACTACAAAAAATTGTGTAAATTGTGATGGGGTTTTTTATGAGGTGGTTTTAATCGCCAATGTTTATGACTGTGGTGATTTCAAAAACTACTATAATTCGCATCACCACAAAGCATAATGTGGCGATTTCAAATGAACTTTCACATAAATCGTCAATTTTTGCAATGTATGAAGTAGCAGTTTCTAGATGTGAATGCAATTGCAATAGTAGTGAAAAACATTATGGAACGAAATAATGATGCATTAATCAAATGAACTATTTGTAGTTAATTTTTAACTGTTAATTCATAAAAAATTATGGGAATCTATTTGTAGGTTATACTTAACGAGAAAGAGAAGCGAGTGCCTGAGTAATATGTTGAATTCGTCTGAACTCATAATGTGAAAAAGAGTGGCAATGAGGTCTTTGATGGTCAAAGCTACTCCTAGCTTGAAAAGCATCAATAAAGCATAAGAAAATGTAGAAAAAAGAAGAAAGAATGATAAAATGGTGTGGTGATGAAAGGGGAAACCTAGCAAGAGCTTAAGGCAAATCCAAATAGTGTTGAATTTCACGTGTGGTTGCTTTTCTTGGGGAGGGGTAACATTTTGAGCTTTGGAATTTATGGCATAGATTTTCTTGACCACCAAGATGTCAAGCGTGAGATGGACCATGAAATTTGTTCGCAAGATTCAATGCTTGTGTAGTTGCATATTGATTTGGCATCATGTTCACCTTAGTTGAAACCAGAGGACCCTGTGCGATTCCCTCTCATGGACCCGCTTCAAATACTGAGATTTACTGAGCAACAAAAAACACTGACAATTTTACACAAAAATTGAAAGTTTACACAAAAATTGTTTATGGGTTACCCTTTTCTTCCTTCTCTTAACAAAGTGTATGAAGGAAGGTCAGGTCACAGAAGATGATTAAGGAAAAATATAAGAGTTTTCACAATGAGAGTTTTAGAGTTAAGGTTTAGGATGAGAATTGGTGGTAAGAGTTTTTGGTGAGGATGAACTTTTTTAATTTATGGTGAGGTTTGCAAATAGACTTAACGGTAAAGTTTTGTAGGAGGGTCTACACATAGTGATCCTCAACGAGGATTTACGTGAACAATGAGGGTTGAAATGGTTTCAATTCAATGGAGGAAAGATAGCTTCACTAAACGTTTGAAATTGAGAGGGGTTTGCGAAAGAAAAAAAGACTTAGAGGGTGAATGAAAAAATGGTAGGGAATAACAAAAATAAAAAAAATAAGAGAAAATTAAAAAAATGATTTAATGAAAAAAAGGGAATTCGATAAAATTGAAAAATGTCACTTACAAATGTCATAATTTACATGTAAATCATGAAGGTTCTCCAAAAGTAATAAATATCGGTTAAAACTGCTATATTTTACATGTAAAATATGAGGGTTCCTCAATTGTCGTATTATAATGGAAAAAATGACGGTTTTCAACAATAACATATTAAAATCATCATAATCTATACGATTTTTGGTAGTGATACCAAATTCATATGGGCGTAATAACAACATAAAAAACATGAGTCTTTTTAAGTGTTTGAGATATTTTGTAAAAGCGTACAAATAAGAACATTTTTTTCATTTCCAACATTAGATGAACCATGACACAAAGTTTGAAAATGTAGAGTACAAATCATACTGTAAGAAAAAAGGATTTTCCACACTTTCTTTTCACCAAGATCATCTTTACAAAATTAGGTAGTTGAAAGGTAAAACAGAGCTTTGTATGAAATGATAAGAACCATGCTTTGTGAAAATTACTTGTAAAAGAATGTTTGGGTTTAGGTTCTTAACATATCATGTACAATAAAGACTTTTAATTAAACACATGTCAGATAAGACTCCTTATGAAATGTTGAGAGAAAGAAGATTGAACATTACTCATTTCCATCCATTTGGTTGTGAATATTTAATCCTTAACTCCAATAATCAATTGAAAAAGTTTGACTCAAAGGTGGACGAAAGTATCTTTTTTTGAAAACTACTAAACTTCATTCGTACACATGTCTTAAATTGAACCAAATCAAAGAGGAGGTTCTAAACAATGATTGGATTTAGCTATAAAATAAGAGCTAAATAATGTTAACTAGTGACATCGAACCTTAGGCCTTTAATAAAAAGGAAATGAATTTAGAACAAGAGGGGTCTACAAAATAAATAAGACAAGTAAGGTCAGTAGTTCAAGTTATAACTAGCAAAAAGGTGAATTTCACTAAACTTTTTCTCTACTAAACATATTACAAGTGTAACGTCCTAGCCGGAAATTACTTATTAAAATAAAATAAAAATAAAACTTAATAAAAAACCTCATTTATTATCAACAGTTCCCAAAAGGTGGGAAAATTTTAAAACTTTAAATTCAACGCACCAAACCAGATGATATTATCCGCAACAATACTGTAATACAAATATCTCTGTCTATGAAATTATTACAATAAAACCATATTCTGACAAGCTAAAATCAGTAGAAACTCCCAAGAGGTCCCCACTCTGTCTCATGCATCAGCCTGTTCACCTGCATCCACATCTGCTCTCATGTAACAAGTTCCATGATCATCGCTACACACACACAGATAGGGTGAGCTCATATAAATAAATCAAACAAATATGATATTAAATACAACATCTAACCATTAAAACTCGAGTTAGTATACTTCTCTCTTTTTCCTTACTTCTCCATTTTCAACACTTGCATTAGACGTCTATTATTTCTATACCCTTTAGATGAGATCAATGATCGATCTTTGCTGCACGAGGGTCTACTCGCCCCTCTGACTACAAGCCACCATCTGATAGTCCACACGTGGGAATAACTTTGCCACAACATCTCACCGTGACACCAAGTGGAGTTCCCCAAAACAAACATAAGTTTGTAGTTGTTCCCAAACTACCAAAACTCTATCAGAATACACTAAAGAGGGCAATCATCCGAAACCTCACCGTACGAGCAACAACCCGCACATTCCACTGGACTTCCTAAACCACCAGGCTACAACCTAAAGTGGTCACGTGTTACCCCAATACAAGATACACTCTTAACTGGGCCCCCAGCCAAAATATCGCATCATGAACATCTCTTAAAACGGTGTAGAAACCTTTTCTTGCGCACCATCACTGAACCAAAACCGCCTGGCGCGCATCTCACGCCGCTAGGCAGAATCTGAGTCCAGACCGTCTGGTAGGCATCACACACCGCCAGGCGCCAAGCGCTTGCAGAATCATCACTACACTATCACCGCCTGGCGGACTCCACCTTGCTGCCAGGTGCTTCGCTGTCTGCCACCGCCTGACGCACCCCTCTCGCGTCGCTAGGCGCCACGCACCATCAGGGCTTCTGCTGCACCATTCCGCCTGGCGGAACCATTCCTACCACCAGACGCCCTATGCGCACAGTGACTACTGCCACTAGTTTGTGACCCTACCGCCTGGTGGCTCGCTCATGCCGCCAAGCGCCATACCAGTAGTACAATGCTACTAGTTTTTGGTATTGAAAACAAATCCCAATGGACAGCAAATCATGCACACACTAAATTATAGCACCAATATGGTTTTCTATTCATACATCTACAACAAGATTACATCACACCCATTTAAACATGCCATTAAATCAAGTATTGTCATGCACCCATGCTCTCCTTCATATACTTCCTTAAACATGCCACATATATTACACATACACACAGTTTTATGATCATACAGTCTGATATTTATATAAACTCATGACATCACACTTTAGTCAATATAGCATATGTACTCTCATAATAGTTCACAACCACAAACCCATGTCTAGGTAAGAGTATACCAACCCTACCATCTCATTTAAATCCATCTCACTCTTACTACCAAGTTAACATACTTTCACAATTATAACTTATCTCCTATCACAAACATTTAAGACATGACTACATTATATCACCTTTTCCACTTTAGCTTTTTTTAACCTTATTTACTCACTAACATGCATCTTGCAACCACATATTCCAATTCAGTCATATACATAAAAATTCACATTTAAATACCTCAAGACATGAGATCCATATAGAATCACAAAACAACAGACTAAACTGACGAGCCGCCTAACGGTAGTTCCTATTCCGCCAGGCGGTGCATGCATACTTGGGTTCTGCCCAGATTTTTCCAGCATTGAAATGCAACCTCATATCCCAACTCAAGTACCCACCTTCATACTAACGGGTTTCTATATATGCACGCACCATACGGAATTCATACATCATTCATATCATTCTCAATTTGGTAAAATTAGTGCACCAAACATTGAAATAATTCATAATTATTATCCCCAATCCCAGCATAAACCCTAACCCACAATTCTAATAGCGAGTTCATGCAATTCCCGTCATTTTAATATCTGCAAACCATAATTCATCATGCCAATCATTTAAGTACAATAAAAATTCAATCCCAGCATCATCACACCACAGAAATATTTATCAAACAGAGAAAACTGGGCAATCCAACTCGTGCCGCCTGGCGAGTCTCCTTCGACCGCCCGACGATTCATAAAGAAACCCAGAAAAACTAGGTGCAAAACGCATGTGCCGCCTGGTGGCAGTTCATGCGCCGCTAGGCGGTTTTTGGGAAAATCCATAAAATGCGAATGGAACAAGAATTTATAAGTTTTTCATTTCAAGCCTAACCCAGAACACATCATTATATGATAGGACAATTAAAACATGTAATAGGAACTCCCCTAACTTGGATTTCAGGCCAATAGTTATGCATCTAAAACTATCTTCTTACTCATCACATTCCAATATGTCATCAAAAGAAATAATAAAAATTAAATAGTATACAATTGGCGTACATAGGACTCAAACCCAAGTCCTCTCACATAATTCAAGTACTCTCAACCAATTGAGCTAGTACTTTTTTCATGTCATGAAAGTTAGCATTTAATGTCTTAAAGGCTTCTCTTACTCACATTAATTAAATATTTACTTATTTAATTATTTAAATTTAGTGGGTCTTACAACAAGCAGTACAAATTTTTTCTTCTTCCTTATTTTGCTCATGAAAACATTCATTGCATCATTTTACAAATTAGCCAATGCTTACATGACAACAACTAAAAAAGCATTACCTAAAATAAGAATAAGTCATTGCTTTTTATTATTGGTTATATATACTGAGTTTTATTTGTCTAAACTCATAGTATATAGCAAAAATTTTGTTGAACTCGTCATAAAATGTAGATAGTTATTGGCAATAGTTATTAAAACTTGGATAATTTTGATCATATTTTTTAAATTGTAGGTAGTTTAGATCACATATTTAAAAGTGTGGGTAGTTTAGACAACATATTTAAAATTGTGGGTAATTTAAGTTATTGTAATATCATTGTAAGAGACATGGGAGATGGACATCAATTCTACATTCTTGTAGTCAGATTTATCATTATGAGAAATTGAACTCTCTTATGTTGGGATTGAATGTAGATCCTTTGATTTTCTATATTGGTATTCATTTCTATATATTTAAATGCTTTATTCAAGGTTAATGGTTTGATTTACATTTACCTTTTTGGATGAACTAATCAATCATCTTATTGCACTAATTTGGATTAAATTAGGAAACTAGTTTGAATCTAGGGTCTAATCATCTACTATTGTTAGATGATAGGAATAGATTTTACTACTTGAGTATAAAGTCCTGATCTTCATTGCAAGTATTGACTTCAAAAGGAGTAAATATGACACATGTGCTTACTATGTTACTAGTAAAAGATCACGTTGTTGTATTCTTGTATGTTAATGACATTTTCATGGTTAGAAATAGTAATCATGAGACAATGTGAAGGTTGAGTTGAATGGAGAGTTTAATGTGAAGGATCTTAGAGTTGTCAACATTAGACAATGTGAATAGAAATGTCTATACATGTCACATATGAGACACATCCCAAATAAATCTTCAACAATTTTGGCATGACAAACTTGAAATCTATTTCCTTAGAACTAGCTCAACATTACAAGTTCAGTTATCAAAAGTCTCCAAAAACTATGGAGGATTAAAATTATATTGATTTTATTTCATATGCAAAAATTGTTGTCCTCACATAGCTATGTTGTGAGTGTTGTAAGTAGGTTTATTGAAAATCATAGGAAATCTCATTGGTAAAGTCTTAAAACAAATCTTGAAATACATGAAAGGGTATAGAAGAGTTTTAGTTTATAGGGTGTTAGAAGTAAGGATAAAGATAATCCTACTCAGGGTTTTCAAACTCAAACTATGCTGAATGTTTAGACACCAAAATATCTCTCAGAAGCTATATGTTTACTACAAATGTCATTAATATTAGTTGGAAGGTATATGTATAGAAGACAATGATTTTTTTCGATAGACAAAGTTAGGTACACTACAATCACGAAAGTTGTGAATGAAATGTTATAATTGAGGGGTCTAGTTGAAGAGTTGAGGATGTCTATTGTGAAAACAAAAATGCCACACATTTTGATAGAAGACTATCTTTGGAACCCATAAAAGAGGAACTTGAAGAAGAATCATGACAATTCAAAGGACCTATGACATGGTAAAAGAATAAAAGATGAGAAAAACATATTTCTAAATTCGGTATTTGTTTTTAGGATTATTAGGCCTATGTAATTGGGCTTATTTTTATCTTTTAATTGTTTTTAGAATTATTGGGCCTATGCAATTGGGCTTATTTTTATCTTTTATCTTTTAAACATTAAAGGATCTATAAATACATAGGCCTACAACAAATGTAAATACTTTTAGTCATATATTGAATTTTATTTCATTAAAGAGAGGATTTTCTTTGTTCCTTGACTTGCCAATCTTATTGATTGTGACGACATTATAGTCAAGTTCTTATCAAAGATTGAAATCTTTGTGGCGAATCTTCATTGAGTTATCAATCTTATCGATTGTGGCGTCTCTATTATTTTCTGATTAAAGAGTGACCTTTTTGTGGCAGATCTTCTTTTACTTATCAATCTGCTAGATTGTGGCGTTCTTTCATCTTTGTCTTATTAAACGTTATTTATATAAACTTTGATTTATTTTTATAATTGTTCATTTATTTTGCAAAAGAAATTCAAAGTCAACAACAATCATCATCTTTCTTGGATGGATAAGATTGTATCACACTTACCAAAGAGTCAAGTCTACCATAAAAGAACACAACACATTCATATCAAACTACATTTTGTAAGGTGAATGCTTAAGGATGTGAAAAGAAAATGAAAGTCCCAAGATATCGTAATTCACTTGATATGATTACAAAAGTCTTATTAAAGGTAGCAAGTTCTTTCATTGTTTGAATTTGATCCTCTTACCTATGATTGATTGCAGTTGAACCGAGTCTTTGAAAGATTTGTTTTAAACCAAGGTGGACCTTTGTAGCAATCGGTTCAAAAAAATATGGTCAAAGATTGTTTAGCTAGACAAGGTTGTTTGATAGTACATGATTATCTTGTCTTTGAGAGTTGTTTAGTGAAAGTCGTTTGATACACACATGGAATGAAGAACTTGTCTACCCATCTAATAAAGGGTGTCTCATTTATTCATTTGGTAAATAAATGTCATCTACCTGTTTGGTAAAGACCATCTCAGCTACCTATCTACTGAAGAGCATCTGGTATACCCGTTTGTTAAAAAGTGTTTCGTCTACCCCTTTGGTGAAACACGTCTTGTATCTATCATAGTATGTGCATCTAATGTATTTTCATGGTGTCTAAATGTTAAACACATGTTTCACGGGTTACAGATTCTGTTAAGTGATACACGACATGATTCTAAGAAAGTTTATTATATATGTTGTAAATACATACTCCTTATGTAAAACATGACATTACTTGTTAGATAGAGTTAAAATATTGATCATGACGGGAGAGAGCATTTACTACATGAAAAATGTAACGGTTGAGTAATAATATGTGAAGTTCTTTATAATTCATTTGAAGAAGAACTTGTAATGCCTGTGACAGAGGCTTCAAAATTTTTAAGAACTTGGATATTAGTTCCACAATACTCCTATCTAATCTCACGTATTGATACTTTTTAAGAATGTCTTCGAATTCAGTTCCTTATTACTTCAAATAAGGCATCTTTTAACGTCCTATTGAGATTGTTGATATTCAATTTGAACCAAGAGGTACATCAAAATCCTAGACCAGTATATTGCCATCAGAGATACAGAACTAGAGCAGAAATTTTCTCAAATTATTTTCGGAATACATCTCTAAATTTCTTGAGGAAGGTTAACAAAGGTGCAATCCTCCACATTAAGAAATATCTCCATCTTTTAAATACCTATGAAAAACAGAAAAAACAAAAAGGATAATCTTTGTAATTCCTGAATAAAGTTTTAGTAAAAAATCTCTACCTATAAGTTAAAAATAGCCATATTAGACATTACCGAATCATCAATCAGATTCACTTCCATGAGCTTGAAGCATCTCAACTACTTGGCTCATGGTAGGCCTTGAATCTCTGTCTTCCATTACACAGTTCAAAGCCACTGTTGTCAACATTTCCATCTTACTTCTATCATAATCAGGTCCAATAGCAGGTTCAACTATTTGTTCAACCCAATGTGAGTCCATGTTGCTTCTCTTTTCTCTCACCCATGCCACTAGCCTCCCATCATATGTCTCTTCACCATTAATTTCTTGGACACTTGTGCTTTTCCCAGTTACCAGTTCCAGCACAACAATTCCATAGCTATAAACATCCACCTTGGATGTGATTGGCAAGTTAAGAACCCACTCAGGTGCCATATACCCTCTGGTCCCTCTGATCATAGAGATGCTTGGATTGTTGGGGTTGTTTCTGTTGAGGAGCTTAGACAACCCAAAATCTGCTAACTTTGGCTCATAATTGGAATCCAGAAGTATATTTTGTGGCTTTATATCACAGTGCAAAATCCACTCCAAGCATTCTTCATGCAGATATGCTAGAACTCTTGCAGTTCCAATTGCAATGTTGTATCTCTTACTCCAATCAAGAGTGTTGGATGAGAGATTTTCTGCCAAAGAACCATTCTCCATATACTCATACACCAACAACCTATGCTTTCCCTCAGCACAATATCCCCACATTTCGATCAAGTTCATGTGGTTAAGCCTTCCAATGATGCTCACTTCAGCAAGAAACTCCCCTTCTCCTTGTTTAGCTTCATTCAGTCTCTTAATTGCTGCATGTCTTCCATCTGATAAAATAGCTTCGTAAACAACCCCTCCCCCACCTCTTCCAATCTCTTTACTGAACTCCTTCGTAGCCTTTTTCAGCTCGGAGTAGGTAAATTTTCTGAATCCCGTTGCTGTAAGATGGTACCCCTTTTGATCTGCATTACTCTTTCGGTTGGTTCTAATTAGGAAGCACCAAATCACAAAACCACAAACCATTTGAAAAGCTCCAAGTGCGGAAGCAAACCACAGAAAAACACTCACAATACGGCTTCCCTGTGGTTGTATATAATCTCTTTGAAGTTGAACTGAACAAACTCGATGATCAAGTGCAGTGTGATTATTAGAAGATTCTTTCACAGAGAAGCTATAACTTTTGGACACTCTCAAGTATGTTGTTCCTGGGAAATTCGGTAAACGCCGTCCATTGAGCAATTTTGTTTTGGTATAACACTTGAAGGCTATGCCCCTTTTGTCAGTGTAGGAATGCTGAAACCCTACACAGCTGCAATTTTGCAAGCACAATTTTTCACAAGCAGTAAAGTTACTAACTTCTACATAATAAAAATCATACCCGTAAAATTCAACACCCCGCACCCCCAAGAAGGTTGACTCATTCTTATCGCAGGTGAGCTCGAACATGGGTTTACACCCATGAGACCAATCACTGAGGTTGTTCCATCTGTACCCTGGAATACACTCACACTTTTTCCCACTCTCATGATCAAAACCACACGTGCTGTTGGCTCCACAAACCCCATGAATCATGCAGCCATTCCTAATCGCTTGCCACGAAACATACCATTTCTCTAACACACTATTTCGACTATACACTCGGAAATTACCATCAGAGTCCAGTTTCAACCTTCTCTGCAGCATGGTTCCATAATCTGATGTCACAAAAGTGAAGTTATCCGAGGAATGAAAGGCCCCAAAAGAATTCAACACAGCAATTCTACTGCTATTGAATAAAGTTCTACCAACATCCCAACTTACACGCCAGGGAGTTGGCCAGTAGTTGCTGGACACATCAGGGCCATCATATACAAGACGAAGAATGTTCTCATCGCCGAAATACAGCTTGTAGAAACCAGATGAATGGTTTGTGTGGCTTCTTGAAGACAGAAGATATGTGTATCTGGTAAGAGGCTGACCAGGAACGAGAGTGTCGGTCGGAAAATCGAAACTTTGCCACAGAACGGTTCCTTGAAGCTGGCGTAACACTAGATTACCATCGTCATTGAGATGCAACTCTACTGGGTCAAGTGAATCGGTGTTTGAAGACCAAGCAGTGTTGAAAGCAGCATCAACTAAGACAACGTTGCCATCGTTTGTGAGGGAAAGTTTTGAGCGTTTTCCGTTGACAGGTTGGTCACGGTTTGCCATCCATGTGACAGTGTTGGGGCTGTGAAAATGAGGCTCCGTGAACCATATTGCAAACGAATATGCGTTCTCACCAATGGCTAAAAAGCCAGCAGAAAACATGGCGTTTGGTGAGATGAGAATATGCTGTGGATTTTCCACAGAGAGGGAAGAACCCATTCTCAAGGTTGATGATGAAGAAGATGAACGCTGGAAATACATTAATGGTAGAAGAAGGAGTGTGATTGACAAAGCCATAGTAACATTCAATGCAAGTTATTGGGAGTATTTGTTGAACTGCTGTTAAAGAAGACGCATGCTAATGTTACTTATATGACATTAAAGAATAGATATATATTCGGAAAATTAAACTATTTATTACTTTCTTTAATATTAATTACAAATTAATCTTAATATTTATGAAACAATTTTTTTAAAATTAAATAAGTGTTTAATTATTTCAAACGTTCGAATAAAAATAATTGAGTCAAATTTTAAATTTTTTATTATTGGTAAATTTTCTTATAAGAGTGATACTCATGATACTGGTTAATTTTTGTATAAGTGTGATTTCGGAAAAGTTAAATAAAAAAATATTAGTTTAAATAAAATTTGATTTTTATAAATAAATTGTATTAGGATAAATTTTAATATAAATCTCTTTTTTAAGTAGTAATCTAAATATACATATGTTTTAGTATATCTAATAAGTCCAATATAACGAAGTTTAAATACTTTTATCTTCCTCCACCCTTTTAGACACTTTTTAAGGACAAAACCATGACAGAACTCAACGTTACCTTTGGAACAACATCACTTTTTAAATTGTATTAAAATAAATTTTAAGAATATAAATCTCTTCTTAAGTAGTAATCTAAATATACATCTGGTATATCCAATGAGTCCAACATCACTTAGAAGTCGAGGTCAAACGAAGTTTAAATACTTCTTCCTCCTTCTACCCTTTAAGGCAATTTTTAAGGACAAAACTGTGACGGAACTCGTCATGAACAACATCTATAAAATTAAATTTTAAAGAATATTTTAATTATTACTATTTTTTAATAAGAAACTAAAATAGGTCATCATAATAAAAAAGCAGTAATCTAAATTAAATGTATCAATATTAGTCCAATATGTTTAGCTTATTTTTAAATGGATTTAGATCAATAAGTTTCACTGCTTTTAGACTAATTATAATTATAATTTTTAAAAGTTGAAAATAACTTTAGTTCTTCTATAATTACACTTAATATCATTTCACTAAATTCTAAATTGTCAACCGTCCATACAATAAAATAGCTACCCTGCATGCTAGTGCATTACCTTAAATAATTAAGAAGATGATGAAAATGTAGACTTTCGAAATTAGTGAAGGCCACATAACATTGAAGAATGACTTATCTTATTTTACTTTTGTAAGAAAATTACTTTTCATTAGCAATTAAATAGAGAAAATAAACATTGCCTTTATTGTTCCCTCAGTTGCACGTTACGAATAGTTGAAAACATAGATCTTTTTTTTTTTTTTTGAGATCAAATTTATAAATTCCGTTGTATTTTCTGCAGTAGAAATATAGAGAAAAGGGTAATAAATAAATAAAGAAAAAAAATAGTATAACGTTAATGACACGTTTGGAACAGTGAAGAAGAGAACGTGACGCGCTAAATGATCCGTTCACATGCAGAATTTCGTGACACTCATTTACGTGAGAAGAATAATAATTTTATAACTTTGTGGGCCCATACAAGTGTAGTCATGGGAAATCATACACTTTGAACAGAACCGAAAGTTGTGGTTAACATCATTATTAAAAAGATTATATTTACTGTAAATTTTATTTTGAAAATTTTTTCATATAAAATTTATAAATTTTGTTATGAAAAACATTTACAAAAAATTATTGTCAATTTTTTAAAAAAATATTTTATATAAAATACTTTTCATAATAAAATTTGTAAAAAATATTTACAAATTTTATAATTTTATAATAAATAACTATTTACAAAGAAATTAGCTATCAATTAAAATTTTTAGAAAAAATAATAAAATAAAATTTATTTTTTAAAATTTTTTTAATAAATTTGTAAGAAAAATTTCATGTAATATGAAAATTTTTAGTAGTGGATAAAAATTAAATACTTCAATTGTAAGACCCATTTTATTTCTATTCTTTTTCTGCCCTAAGTCTTACGGGTCTGTCTTAAGGGTCTATCCTAAGCATATGGGCCTAATGATTGGTCCATAGGGTGCCAAGGTCCCTAAAGCAGCCAAGACTCCTATTCTGCTCTCACTTTGCCAAAAATCAAGTCTTGACTCCTCTCCCTTACAGAACAGAAGCTTTGCTAGGGTTTAGAGCTCTGTCATCTTCAAGCTAGCACAAATCCATTTTTTTACTCCATGTAAGTATTTTTACTAGCTCATACTGGTCTCCATTACCCCTCTTTGTATTTCCAGCTAGGGTTTCATGGTAACCCATTTCTTGGTTCTGTTCCATTATTTCTTTCTGCTCTCCAGTTCATTCCTAGAGCTACTGTGCTCTCTACGCTTGGCTGTCAAAGCCACTTTTTAACCCTTTTACAGGTAAGGGAAGCTAGGGTTTTGAGTTTTAAGTTATGTTTGGCCTGTTCTTGGGTATGCTTAGTGTTTGTATGGATTGTACGTTGTTATGGATATGTGGGATACCTTGTGTGATTGTTTGGATGCGAAAATGTGACTATTGTAGGTGAGCACAAGGACGAGAACTGATAATCTCGCCCAGGCGAGTCAGGCTCGCCTAAGCGAGACTGGCAAAGGCTCCCCAGGCCTTCTACGCGAGCTGTCGCTCATGTGGGTGGTACTTGTTTTGAGCGAGAGAATGCCTCGCTCAGGCAGGGAGAGCTTGCCTAAGCGAGCTAGTACGATTGGCCCATGTTCCAGATTGTCGAGCTCTCGCCTAGGCGAAGAAAGCTCGCCTGAGCGAGACTCTTCAGCCTGAGCGAGGAGCTGGGCGAGGGTAGTGTGATGTTTAGTTGTTTCTCTGATCTTGAATGGTTAATATTAGCTTGAATCTAATTGTTATGTTAAAAGCATGGGATAAATGATTTTGCATGAGTGATGTGATTCATGGATTCTGAATGATGGGTTTGGTATGAACTTGACATGTGATTTAAATGAGATGGTTGGTATCAAAGAGACATGGTATTGATATGAAATATAAATCTATATTCATGGTTTGGGAAGGATGAGTTGGTATGGATTCAACATTTGGATATGAATGAGAATGGGTTGTAAAGGTTGGCATGAGATTATGTTTATGATAAATATTACTTGATTGATTGGGCGTGATTGGTTTGTGGTCATGCGTAATTCCTTGAAACCTCTAAGTGAGATTTCAAGGTCGTGCTTCAGTGGTCGGGACGTAATTCCATGACCCCTGTTAGTGGGAATTCATGGTGGTGCTCCATCTATATAATTTGGTAAGGATTCAAGGTAAGGTTGCATCCTAACGCTTTGAGGAGTCAGTTAGTCTCACTTAGAGCGAACTAACTCTTGTGGTGAGAGTAGTAGGAGGCCTGAAACTCATTAAGGGCTAACCTTGTGTGGGGGGATTGAGACATTGTAACACTTGTAACACTTAGCTCGAGGGTGAGCAGCTCGAGGGTGAGCAGAGGTATCCACCACAAGTGCAAGCATCCGCTGAATTCGACCAGATTATATGTATCCGGATGAGTCGAGTCAGAGTCTAGTGTACTGCTTAAGAAAGTCATAACATGTTTGGATGATATATAAATACTGCTTGGATTGGGTAATAGCATGTGACTGCATGATAATTTGTTTTCTACTCTAGCTTACCCTTTGCTTGTTTGATTACTTGTATGTTGTTCTTCTACTTGTGCGATGATCATCAATTTATTGATGGGAGCAGATGCGAGAGGTACTCGAGGTCAACAAGGAAGAGATGATTCTGCTGCATAGTCTACTTGGGCTAGACTTCATGTTTTAATTGGGCTTTTCTTTAGTGTTATGGCCCATGTACTAGTCTGTCCTTTAAATTCCTATCTGACACTATTAAACTTTATGTCTTGTACCTGTTTGGCATTGTGGTGTGCCTTTTATGTTTGAACTTCCTTTGGATAATTGTAAGGAGTAAGGTTTAAACTCCTGGACCGTATTTCTATATTATTATGTGTGATGTTTCCTTTAATTAGCGTTATTAATTAAATAGGATGTTACATTTATGGTATCAGAGCGGTCATTCCTTAGGTCTGTGGACTTGGATGTCCGCTTAGCTTTCTCTGTGTCTTTCTGAGTGTTCCTAGTTAAATTCCCGTCTTATAAAGCCTAACCAAGTGATTTCCTGTGTGCTAGTGAATTATGGCACCTCTTCGTAGGACACAGTAATCCTCCCAGGGCGATGTACCCGATATCGCCAGGGCAATAGAGGCAATGGTAGCTGCTATGACCCAACAAAGCACAACTATGATGTAGCAGCACGAGGCATCGATGCAGCGACAGGCAACGTCGTTGGAGCAACAATAGATGGTAATGCAGCAGATGGAGGCTGCTAGAGTAGCTGCGGAGGATGCCCACAGGCAACATATGGAAGCTCTCCGATAGCTGGTGGAGAATCGGGCGGCTGCACCCGCCTTTGGTCCGGAGCCATGACCTGCAGCCAGGGAGTGGAGCTTGGAGGACTTTCTGAAGCACCACTCAGTGAAATTTAATGGAAAGACCAACCCAGATGCAGCAAAGCAGTGGCTGAAAGATCTTGAGAGGATCTTTGATGCAAAAATGTGCCTCGCGGAGAACAGATTGGCCTTCACGATATACATGCTCACCGAGGAAGTTGAGCATTGATGGATCAGCATGGAATCCATCATGGATGAGCGAGAGGAGTCAGTGACGTGGGAGGCATTCAGGGGGAAATTCCTCTCTGAGTATTTCCCCGACAACATAAGATATGCTAAAGAGGTGGAGTTCCTCCAACTCACTCAGGGGGGAAGTCTGTAACAGAGTATGCTGAGAAGTTCAAGCACCTTAGTCGCTTCTATACACTGCCACTTGATGAAGAGTGGAGATGCCGCAAGTTCGAGAATGGTCTTCGCAGCGACATTCGCTTGATGGTAGTCCCATTATCCATCAAGGATTTTGCTGCTCTGGTGGAGAAGGCCAGGGTGATGGAGAAGATGAAGAACGAGATGGAAGGTCAGCGCCCACAACAGACTCAGAGGATAGATGGACCATATAGGTCCAAACTAAGACACGAGGAGAGGAGGAAGCCTTATGACAGACCTCACCATCAGTCTCAAGGGTCTAGGAGTTTTCCTCCCCAGCAAGGTCGAGTGCAGTGCTACATATGTGGGGGCCCTCATCTGAGGAGTGCCTGCCCACACATGGAAGGCTACCGCAGATGCAACAACTGTGGCAAGGAAGGCCACTTTGGGAAGGACTGCCCCAACCTTGCTAGGGCAGCGACACGCCCCCCAGTTCAGACTCCCCACCAGCATCAGCAGAGGGACAAAGGCAGCAGGCCTCAGGCGACAAGCAGGGTGTACGCCATGACCAGAGCGGAGTTTGCAGGCTCATGTAACCTGGTTATGGGTTATTGTTTGATAGCTGGGATGAAATGTTGTGTGTTGTATGATTCTGGACCAACACACTATTTTGTGTCAGATGCATGCATGAAACGTTTGGGTCTGCCGGTGTGCGAGCTGCAGTGTGAGCTTGCGGTGTCTACTCCAGCATCGGGTCTGGTTAGGACATCGTCCTTGTGTGCTAGGTGTCCAGTGGAGGTAGAGGGATGCAGGTACAAAATAAATCTGATATGCCTACCTCTACAAGAGTTGTAGGTGATCTTGGGGATGGATTGGCTCTCTACCAATCGCATTCTTATAGATTGCCGAGAGAAGAAGCTGCTTTTCCCCGACTCAGAGGAGCATGAGTTGTTAACATCTCAAGGGGTTGTAAAGGAACTACATGAGGGCGTGCAGTGTTACATGATTTTCACACATCTTGAGGTGGAGAAGGAGGAGAGGACGTCAGTTATACCGGTTGTGCACGAGTTTGAGGATGTATTCCTGGATGAGGTGTCAAGGTTGCCTCCCAATAGAGAGGTGGAGTTCTTTATTGACCTGGTACCTGGAACCGGTCCAGTATCGATGGCCCCGTACCGTATGGCTCCAACGAAGTCAGTGGAACTCAAGAAACAAATAGAGGAGTTGTTGGGGAAACAGTTTATCTGACCCATAACTTCGCCCTGGGGAGCATCAGTGTTGTTGGTGAAGAAAAAGGATGGGAGTTCATGTCTATGTGTGGACTATCAGTAGCTGAACAAGATGATAATCAAGAATAAGTACCCTCTCCCGAGAATTGATGACTTGATGGATCAGCTGCATGGGTCATCAATGTTCTTGAAGATAGATTTGCGATCGAGATACCATTATATATTGGTGAAGGCTGATTGTGTACAGAAGACGGCCTTCAGGTCCAAATATGGCCACTATGAGTATGTGGTTATGCCTTTTGGTGTGACCAATGCTCCAGCGGTGTTTATGGACTATATGAACGGAATTTTTCAGCCATTCTTAGACAAGTTCGTCACAATCTTTATAGACGATGTACTTATTTATTCCAGGACTCAAGAGGCCCATGCAGAACACCTGAGGTTGGTGCTTGGTGTTCTAAGGGAGAAACAATTGTATGCCAAATTGTCCAAGTGTGAATTCTGGATGGATGAGGTTCAGTTTTTGGGACATGTGATATCCGCTCAGGGGATTACAGTAGATCCAACAAAGGTCGAAGCGGTGGTAAAGTGGGAGAGTCCCAAGTCGGCCACAAAGATCAAGAGCTTTATGGGTTTAGCTTGGTACTATAGGAGGTTCATAAAGGGATTTTCCAAGATAGTGGTGCCTCTGACACAGCTTACCCGGAAGGATCAACCCTTCACTTGGACGGATAAGTGTGAGGAGAGCTTTCAGGAGCTAAAGAGAAGATTAACGAGTGCTCCAATCCTGGTGATTCCTGATGTTGGGAAATCTTTTGAAGTATATTGTGATGCCTCTCACTTGGGACTAGGTTGTGTGTTGATGCAGGAAAAGAAGACGGTGCTCTATGCTTCAAGGCAACTTAAGGTTCATGAGAGAAACTACCCCACTCATGACTTGGAATTGGCAGCTATAGTATTTGCCTTGAAGATATGGAGGCACTATCTTTATGGTGCACAGTTTCGTGTGTTCAGCGACCACAAAAGTCTTAAATATCTGTTTGATCAGAAGGAGCTGAACATGAGGCAAAGAAGGTGGATGGAATTCTTGAAAGATTTTGATTTCTAGCTTTGGTACCATCCCGGGAAGGCGAACGTAGTGGCATATGCTCTGAGTAGGAAGACTGTACATACTGCACACCTCATGATCAAGGAGATGGAACTATTGGAGAAGTTCAAAGATATGAAGCTACAGGTGGAGTTGAGATCCGAGTTCATTAGGTGTTGTACTCTGACTATATCAAGTGACTTCTTAGACTCAATCAGAGAGAGACAATTGTTGGATGTCAGTCTGAACAAAGTTAGAGAATAGCTTGGGTCAGATGAGGCTAGAGATTTTGCCTTAGGTAATGATGGGATATTGAGATTTCAAGGCAGGGTGTGCGTACCAGATGACGTAGAGGTGAAAAGATTAATCCTTGAGGAAGGACATAATAGTCGTCTTAGCTTGCATCCTGACATGACTAAGATGTACCAGGATCTCAAGGAAAACTTTTAGTGACAGGGAATGAAGAAAGATGTGGCTCAGTTTGTATCAGCCTGTCTGACCTGTAAGAAGGCAAAGGTGGAGCACCAGAGACCCGATAGGATCCTACAACCTTTGGAGATACCGGTGTGGAAATGGGATAACATCTCCATGGATTTTGTGACACCATTTGGGTTATTATGGATAGATTGACCAAGAGTGCTCATTTCTTAGCAATGAACTTGAGAATGTCCATGGTCAAGTTGGCCCAATTGTATATTAAGGAGATTGTGTGGTTGCATGGAGTACCTTCAAGCATAGTTTCAGACAAGGATCCACGGTTCACGTCACAGTTTTGGCAGACCTTGGAGAGTGTAAGACCCGTGGAATTTAATTAATTAAATAATTAATTAATTAATAAATGCGGGTGGGAGGAACATTTATGACATTAATTGTTGATTGGTATGACGTGAAAAAGTACTAGCTTAACTGGTTGAGAGTACTTGGTTTGTGTGAGAGGACTTGGGTTCAAGTCTTATGTATGTCAATTGTGTGTTATTTAATTATTATTGTTTTGATAATATGTTTAACCATGTTCTCTATGATATAATGCTTGAAGTGTATTGGTTAGCATGAAAAATGCATTGGTTGAATGGTTGGGCATTGAGTTGGCATTGCATGGGTGTGAGTTCAAACCTTGGAGCACTTAAATTAAACTTTATTTTTGCTAAGTCTTAGTTTGGCATGAATGTGAAGAGTTAATGAAAAACCTAGATGAATGGGCAGCTAAGGGGCTTGGAAGAGGCTGAAAAACAAACCATAAAAGAACATTGAATGACCATAAACCTTACCATTAAGCCTATTTTTCGTTTTTAGAAATTAAACAAGCATTAAGTGCAATAATAAAAGGGTAATTGTGAGAGAGAAGAGGGTTTTGGAGTTTGAACTTTTGGGGGAATTGAGGACTGCACGAATTCAGAGAGAAACAGGGATTAGGATGTGAGGTTTGGGGCTGGTTGAGTGGAAGCCAAAGGGAATGTCATTGGTGATCGTTGGGAGCTCTCAAACAATTCAGTTTTAGCGAAGAAAATCCAGGTTAGGGGAGCTATACCGAATTTGTATGCTTTTGGTCATAATTGTTGAGTGTACTGATTTTTATGTGATGAATTTTGTGTTGAATATGAGATGAAATTGGGGGTTTGGGTGGTTTGGTGCTGTTCATTGAGACCCTTACCTAATTACATGTATATGAATGGGTTACTATGCTGATTATGCTGCTACTGTGCAAACTTGGGTTGTGGCATGTATACTTTGTCAATTTTATGCTCTAATATTTGGTACAATGTTTCCAATTGATTGATGTAATGGGTATGCGACTTGGTGCATGTTTTTGGGTTGTTGTCTGTTGCGTTACATAGCTTGGGTCTGCAACTCTCGCTCAGGCGAGCCAGGCTCGCCTAGGCGAGGGTAATAGAGACTCAAATCGTGTTGTTGCTCGAGCATCTAGCTCAGGCGGGGTAACTTGGTTTTAGGCGACAGACCATCTCGCTTAGGCGAGTGGGTATCGCCTAAGTGAGAACATGTGGGTGTGATGAGTGGTTTGGCTGTATGTCTCGCGCAAGCGTGATTAACTGTTCTGAGCGAAAGTGAGTCTCGCCCAGGCGAGAGCCTCTCGCCTAAGCGAGAGTTTGAGGATGGATGGGGTACCTTATGGGGTTCGCCGCCTAGGCGAGGTGTCTTAGCTATGAGCGAGGGATGGTCTCGCCCAAGCGAGAAGGAGCTCGCTTAGGCGAGACTTCGTGGGTGTTGTTGTATTAAGACTCTCTCAGGCTAGTGAGTCTAGTTTATGTGAGATGGTTGGGATGTTGAATTAAGGTTCTTTTAGCCTAAGCAAAGAGAAGTGCAAGGTTATGCTTCAAGTAAACGGATAATGTAGTATCATATTTGTGGTGTTGAACTCCATATGCGTTGTCTACAATGCTTCTAGGAGATCTCGATGGTGGTTCTCATGCGCTTAGCACCTAGCGGTACGTGTCCCCCGCCAGGCGATTTGGAAGCTGCTGGCGCCTAGCGATACGTGTCCCCCGCTAGGTGATTTGGCTGTTGTAAGTCCTAGTTGTTGAACTTTATATGCGTGATCTACAAGGCTTTTGGTGATAACCCATAGGTAAGATTGCTGAGTTCCTTGAGTTGAGCTCGGAACGCATCCCTTGAGTTGAGTTTAGGATAGGGGTTAAGTACGTACATTCCTCGAGTTGAGCTCGGAATGGCATCCCTCGAGTTGAGCTCGGGATGGCGGATGAACACGAGGAACCCTTGAGTTGAGCTCGGATTGGCTAGTGTTGCCGGTGTGAGTGTGCTGGTTGTGGCCAGTATGGATCGGTCCAGATAGATTGACCTCCTCAATAGTTGATTGACAAGTTTGGTAGTCTTGAGACGTTACAGACTATGTTCATATTTGGGAACTCCACCCGCACGTGCTCTGTCGGTTGTGGCCGATAGGTTTGGCAGCAAATTATCTTGGGATAATCACTAGAAGAGGTAGAACACGAATTATCTGGTTGTGGCCAGGTGATAGAGAATAGAGAAAGAGACGGTATTTTGGGTCTTTGTAGGAAATATAGTTAAATGATTGTTTATTTGTATATTACTTTGATGTATGTTGATTTCATTAAGCTCACCCTATCTGTTTGTGTTTGGCGATGATCGTGTACGCGGTACACGTGAGCAGAGGATGTTGATACAGGTGGTGCTGGTGACGCTTAGACACGGAGTGAGGGATAGCATGGGATTTTATTACTATGTTTTTATTGATTTTAGTTTTGGAAGTAATATGTAAACTTTTGAGAGATATTAGTATATTGTTTTGTTTTATAACTATGGATCAGTGTTTTGTTATACGTTAATAAAAGTTTTAAATTTTCCGTGTTTTTGGGAAATGGACTATTTAATAAATGAGGTTTATTCATAAATGCGATGTATTTATGTTTTTGTTATTCATTTTAATTACTTTAATTATTTAAAATCCGTAATATCTGGACGGGATGTTACACATAGTGCTTTTGGAAGCAAGCTCGCGATGAGTTCAACCTATCATCCCCAAACAGATGGTCAATCTGAGAGGACGATTCAGTCACTTGAGGACTTGTTACGGACATGCATATTGGATCACTTGGGTCCTTGGGATGAAGTGTTACCGTTGATTGAGTTCACCTACAACAATAGTTTCCATGCAAGCATTGGCATGGCGCTTTTATGGCAGGAAGTGTAGGACCCCTTTGTGTTGGTATCAGGACAGGGAAGTAGTACTTGTTGGACCAGAGTTGTTGGAAACAACTACTGAGAAGGTGAGAGAGATGAGAGATAGGATGCAAGCCTCTTAGAGTAGGTAGAAGGCTTATGCCGACCGCAAGAGGAGGCTTTTAGAATTCGCGACCAGAGATCATATGTTCTTGAGGGTGACTCGAACCACTGGTGTGAGAAGGGCTCTCTGCTCAAGGAAGCTCTTTGCTAAGTTCCTTGGTCCTTATCAGATCCTGAGGAAGATTGGGCCAATGGCTTATAAGGTAGCCTTGCCTCCTCAGTTGGCAAATCTCCATCCGGTTTTCCATGTGTCGCAATTAAGGAAGCATGTGTTTGATCCGGCTCATGTGTTGGAAGCTGAAGATATATAGATCAGAGAGGACCTCACCGTGGAAGTACCACTCATCGCCTTAGAGAAGAATCGAGTTGAGGAACGTAAGGGAAAACCGGTCAGTCTTGTCAAAGTCATTTGGGATCGGAGGACAGGTGACTCTACGTGGAAGTTAGAGGAGGATATGAGGAAATCACACCCGCATCTTTTTACCTGGTAAGTTTTATTTTCGAAGTCGAAAATTTTCTTGTTGGGGAGAATGTAAGACCCATTAATTTCATTATCCTTTTCTGCCCAAGTCTTTAAGGGTTGCCCCAAACGGTTAGGCCTTAGGGCCGGCCCAATAAGGAAAAAGGAGACCCTAAATCTGCCCAAACCTTAATTCTTGTGCTCATTCTGCGAAAAACAGATTCACGCATTCCTTGAGCTGCTGTTGCCGCCTCTGCTAGGGCTTTGCTCTCACCGTTACGTTAAGCTAGGAGGACCAGTTGTTCCAAGTAAGTTAGCCGCCCAAACGCTCTCCTCTTATTCTAGCTTTTGTCGGGGGTTCAGCTGAGGTTCCTTTATTAACCCTGTTTCCGCTCTGTTTCTCTAACCTCTAGTTCATTAAGATAAACTCGTAGCTGCTGTGCTCGCTATTCGAGGTTGGGAGTCTTGTTCTAGCTTATTCCAGGTAAGGGAAGCTAGACTTCACACTCTTGATTCACTGTTTGGTGTGCTTTGGTCCTATTTCATGTTTTGGGTGATCGTGTGTTGTTTCTGATGGTACAAAAAAAATGCTTTGGGTGTTGTTGTGAGTGAGTCCCTGTTTGAATATGCGTGATTCAGCGGTGAGTATTGATATACTCGCCCAGGCGAGCTCATCTCGCCCAAGCGAGCTCATCTTGCCGAGGTGAGAATTATAGGAACTCGCCCAGTTTTTCTGCTCGAGCGCTCGCCCAGGCGAGTAGCTGCGTTTTGAGCGACGAACTGTCTCGCTCAGGCGAGATAGCCTCGCCTAAGCGAGAGCTCGCGAAGCCTCCAAGAGTCACTGTTGCAGACTCGCCTAAGCGAGCGTCTGTTGTTTGAGCGAGAGTGCTCTCCTCGCCTGAGCAAGGACTCTAGCTTGGGCGAGACCTCCTTTAGGTTTTTGCTATGCTTTGTTTCTTGAATGCTTATGGTTGTTTGATTGGATGGTTCATTGACCTATTATGTACGAAGGGGGTGGATATGCATGTATTATGTATGTTGTGGGTAAGAACAAATGAATTGGAAATGAGCTTGGCATGAGATATATTTGATGGTTGATTACTCATACTAAATGACATGTTAATGTTATGCATAAGAATTCCATTATTGATTGATAATGTATGAGTAAGGTTTGTGCAGGACATAATTCCATGACCCTGGTAGCGGGGCTCGTGGTGGTGCCTCACCTTACGAACGTAATTTCGTGGGGCCTTCTAGGGGGAGTCCCCGGTGGTGCCTCAGCTATAGGACCTAATTCCATGAACCTCGAGGTGAGGATTCTCGGTGGTGTCTCGAGACTAGGACGTAATTCCACGAGGATGACGTGGTGGTTCCTCAGGGCCAGGGCGTAATTCCATGAAGGCCACGTGGTGGTGCCTCTCCTAAGGGTATAATTCTGCGAAGACCTTGCGGTGATGCCTCACTGCTAGGACGTAATTCCACTGTCTCGTGGTGGTGCCTCATTGAGCGTATCGGATAGTCAAGTCTTGGTGTTTTATATGGATAGATACCTCTCATGTGGATGTCTGCTATGTATGTTTGAATATTTAAATTGTATATCGAGTGTATAATATGATGAGTTCTTCGTTAGCTTACCCTTTCGCTTGCTTGTGTGTCATGTGTGGTTTCCTCCCTTGCAATGATCATCAACCTTGTTGATGTGAGCAGATGTGAGGACTTCCGGCAGTGGTAATAATGGAGATGCTGCGGTTTGATGAATCTTGGACGTCTATCGGGCTCACTTGGGAGACCCATGACTTTTGGGAGTTTAGTAGTAGTAGTCCGCTCGTACTTGACGAGCCCTTGTACCTTGTTTAGGCCGTGTGGGGCCCTTTTCCCCTTTCTTGTTATGTTGGGATATTGTGTATTTCATTTCCGGTTTTTCCACACTCTCTAAATGATGTAATATGCTACGTTTTATTTAAATAGATTTTATCCATTTATTTGGGACGTTACAAATGACGTGTTTAATACTTTCATCTTATCATTCCCAATTAATTGATTAACTTGTGTTTTTCTTTTTCTTTTTTATCTTCTCGTATTATTCGGTTAATTAACCTTTAGATAGAAGATGAGTGAGTTAACCGATGTATTAAAAAATATTAGACAAGAGGAAAATAAATTGATCGGTGAGTTAAAGATAGAAAAATGAAAACAACAAATCACGTGATCTCTTGATTTCAAAAATAAAAAAGTACAAATTATTGAACAAAAATAAAAAAGTATTTTAAACACTCAATAAAATATTTTTATAATAAAATTTTAATTTAAAATATATAAATTTACAAGATCCTTAAAATCTTAATTAAGCAACATGAAGAAAAGAATTGGGATGCTCAAAACAAAAAGCCTGCATAAGTCATATATCAAGGACCCAACCAACAATAATATAAGCCTACATATCAATGCATAAAGAATAAAAGTATTAAAATTCATTTATTTGCAAAAGAATAAATTTGCAAATATGTTCAAATAAGTTTTAAATGTAATATATTATCGATTTTTGTTTACGCTACACAATAATTTTAACAATTTTTTGGATATGTTTTAAACAGATAACAGACAGATAAACATAAGAGTAATATATGATTATTTTTTTTAATCGGGCAGTAAGTTAACACTATCTATATCTGATCCAACCTAATTATAAGTATTTTCTCAACCCACCAACATCAGTTGTTCTTCTGTCCTTAAATTGCATTAAAATCTTGGGGTCTTAATAATAGTTTTTGTTTGATTCTTGATTTAGTGTATTTTAAAATTGAAAAATTGTTAGAATAAACATTTTTCTATCTATTTTTAATTAGATATTCCTTTTTAAAAACTGAATTTTGTAATTACAATGAATAATTGTATAAATTTAAACTATTTTAATTATGATATTATTTTTTTTTTCTTAATTTAATTGTTTTAAAATAAATAATCAAAAATATTTTGTCTATTAGACTTTTATTTATAAATAAATAAATAAATTTTCAAATCGGTCAAAATAAGTTTTTAATATTTAATATATTATCAATTTTTGGTTGAGTACCTAATAGTTTTCTTTAATTGAATATTTTAAATTTAACAATTTTCGGGCTAAGTCCTTAGAATATTATTTTTCTCTTTGGCTCCTTCAACTTATTATCTTTTATAATAGAAGTCGATACATTTTTCTAAATTATATGGTGATTATTGTGAGATTACATATATAAAATAAAGGACTTAAGATATTCCTTAACTCTCTTTCATATGACACATGTTTCAGTTTAGAAAAATAAATAAACAATAGAATTAATAATGATAACAAAATGGAAGTTTATTTATCCGGTATATAATTTTAACTTAATTAAATTTAAATTATTTCATAAATTTGATTATTCTTAATTGAATTCTTATTAACTTTTTATTTTATAGAATATTTAACATTTTTATTACTTTTTTATCTTTTATTTTTATTATTAATAGAATGGCGTGTTTGATACTTCTATTTTTTTATTCTCAATTTATTGATTATCTTGTTTTTTTTTTCTTTTTTATCCTCTGTATTTGTGAGTTTCTAACCTTTAGTTAGAAGATCAACAAATTAATCGATATATCAAAAAATTATTAAACAAAGAAAAAATAAATTGATTGGTGAGTTAAAAATGGAAACATGAAAAAAACAATCACATTGATATCTTGCTTTCAAAAATAAAAAAGTACAAATTTATGAACAAAAATAAAAAGTATTTTAAACACTCAATAAAATATTTTTATAATAAAATTTTAATTTAAAATATATAAATTTACAAGATCCTTAAAATCTTAATTAAGCAACAGTTTGGAGAAAAAATTGGGATGCTGAAAACAAAAAGCCTATTAAGTCATATATCAAAGACCCAACAATAATATAAGCCTATATATCAATGCATACAGAATAAAAGTATTAAAATTCATTTATTTTCAAAAGAATACATTTGCAAATATGTTCGAATAAGTTTTTAATCTAATATATTATCAATTTTTGTTTAGAGTACACAATATTTTTTTAATTGAATACTTTAAATTTACAAAATTTTGGGTTAAGCCTTAAGGATATTGGTTTATATTTTTGTTTTCCTAATATTATATTCACGGATAGAATGCTCTCAAAAGTATTTTTAGATGTTTGATTTGCTCCTTTTAACTTATTCTTTTTTTTTTTATCATTGTATTGTATATATTTATCTCGACCAACAACCAAGATGACCGAGATAGTTATGCTATCACATATATAGTCGACACAATCTTGACACTTGCCTACTCTTGATCTTCTCGTTTTAGGATGACTAAGATCAATTTAGTCTCATTACAATAGATAGGGAATTAAGACTAAATGTGCATTATTAGCATAACATTTAGTGCATTTGCTGATGCACATTCCTTACTTGAACCTCACAATGTCTTTTGCAACGAAACTTGGATTTGAAGGCATCTTGACAAGGAATTTGAAGAGTGAAGGCATATAAGATAGGAGAAGTTGTTGGAATCTTTGGACGGTATTTTGACCAACAAGAACAACCATAGTAGCCAAATTTTATATTATATGGTGACTATCCCGTGAGTGCATATAACATAAAGGGACTTACACTACAAGAAAATTCTTGATAAAAATGATAAATTTTAGTAACAAAAAATAGGGTTAAGTATGTTTTTAGTCCTTGAACTTTGACTAAAAAATGGAATTTGTCCCTATCTGAAACTTCGATACATGTTGGTCCATAAACTTTAGAAATGAATGAATATAGTACTTTTAACCCAATTGTGTGACCAATTTAGAAATCAATTTATAAACTAAAAATTATTGGTAACTAAAATAGTTTTAAAAAATTATAATTGATCTCTAAATTGATAACTAAAATAGTTTCTATTATGAATTGGTCTCTAAATTGGTCAATAACATTATCTACCTAAGTTTTAGCTACAAAAAGAATTGGTCTTTAAATTAGTCTCTAATTACGAAATTGATTTCTAAATTGGTCTTGAAACATATTTTTTTGTCATTAAAATTGGTCACTATTTGATATTTTTCTTGTAGTATTAAGAAATATCCTTTCTTAACTGTCTATGTTATATGACACATGTTTTAGGTTAGAGAAATGAACAAATATAGAATAAATAGTGATAACAAAAAGAAAGTTTATTTATTAGGTATAGTTTTTACTTAATTAAATTTAAATTATTTCATAAATATTAGTATTTTCAATTAAATTCTTATTAAAGTTTTATTTTTATTGAATACTTGAAATATTCTTTTTTATTTTTGTTTATTTTTTTCTAATTTTATTATCAATGGAATGATGTGTTTGTTACTTTTATCTTTTCATTCTCAACTCATTGATTAGCTTGTTTTTATTTTCTTTCTTATCTTTCCATACTAATCGGTTAACTAATTTTAGATAGAAAATTTTGAGTTAACCGATGTATCAAAAGATGTTAGATAAGGAAAAAACAAAATAATTGATGAGTTAAAGATATAAAGATGAAAACAACAACCACGTCATCCTCTTGACGTCAAAAATAAAAAAACTACAATACTTGAAAAAAATAAGAAATATTTTAAACACTTAATAAATAATTTTATTTTTCATATAGAAACAACAAAACAGGAAAATAAGACAAATATTATAATTTTATTTTTCTTACATAAATAACAAAATAGGAAAATAAAACAAATATTATGTAAAACTACAACATATCCAAATAAAATAAAATAAAATAAAAACTTTTTTCATTTCATTAACTTGATTTTTGACATACTTTATTAAAACTTGGATTAATTTTGTAATGATTAATTACGATAAATGAGTTTTACAATGGTCAAAAGAATAACCTAAGAACATCTTATCATAAATAAAACTTACTTATTTAAACTTTCAAAGTCATACTTTCAACTACGATAATTTTTTTTTATTTCTCATAAATTTTAATTTTACTGTTAAATGTTTGACACCAAATAATATAGTTAAATAAATAAATGCAATTAGAGATAAATATAAATAAAAATTAATATGATCCGTCTATAACTCAATATACATATATATATATATATATATATATATATAATTAAATGAATAGAACTCATAAGTAATTAAAGATAAATTTAAATAAATAAATAGAACTAATTGTGTATAGACGTAAATATAAATAAATAAATAAAATTTATAACTAAAAATTAATATAATTAAATAAATAAAACTCGTATGTAATAAATATAATTAAATAAATGAAATGAAATAAAAGAGATTTTAATAAAAAATATATAAAATAATATAAATAAATAAGATAATAAGTGTCTCATTCATTTTTTTTAACCATTTATAGACAAAAAAACGTTTCGGAGCACTTTCTCGATTTTATCCTTTTTTTACTCGTTCCTTGCTCTTTCTTACCTTTCTTGTTCTCCCTACTTTCCTTTTTCTAACTCATCTTCCAGTTTCTTTATTCTTTCTACTTAGACATTTAATTTATAATTCTAATATCTATCTATATATATAATAACTAAATATTGATGTAAAATTCATAAATAATATATTGTTAATATATATTTTTTGGTTAATTAGTTGTTATTATCTATTGTTATAATATTAATTATTATTTTTAATAATAATATATTGTTAGTTAACTAATTGATTAATTTTTAATTCTATGTATATAATTTATAATTAATATTATATATATATATATATATATATATATATATATTTTTAAGATAATGACAAAATATTAAAATAAAAAGTATTTATATAATTCATAAATAAAATAATTTTAGTACATTGTATTTAAAAATAAATATTTTTATTTTTTAATCTTATAATTTTTCCTCACTTACAAAAAGAAAATTTCCATGAAATTTTTATCGACTAAAATAAATAAGGGTAACTTTTTCTTATTCTTTCTTCTAATTTCTACATAATATCTTCATTTTATATAACTTTCACCTGTGGGATTTGTTTTATAGTGTATCAAACCTTATTACCTTAGGAAGGTTAAAAATATATTTGTTAATTGAGACACATAAACACATTATGGAGATTGGAAAGAAGTTGAGATAAAAAAAAATGGATAAAACAAGACCTTTTTTTTTTTTGAGAATTTGATACGGACCAATATGCAGGAGTGGGTTTCGTTAATTTCATTATTCTACCAATTTCATTATTAATGTGACTTTCAAAAATATATGTACAATAATCTTTTGCATTCTTCAAAATTATTGTGTTCCTATTTTAAAATTTCTAATTCAAGAAATTAATTTCTTCTTTTTTTTATTGTTTTTAACTTGAGGGTTGTTTTAACCTTTCAAAAATCACAATTTTTATTGTTGGTATTTTCTCAACCCACCAACATCGGACTGCATTAACAATAGTGATTGTTTGATTTTTGATTTAGTGTATTTTAAAATTGAAAATTAGAATAAAACATTTTTCTATCTATTTTTAATTAGATATTTCTATTTAAAACTGAATTTTATAAATACAATGTATAATTGTATAAATTTAAACCATTTTAATTAGGATATTAATATTTTATTCTGAATTTAATTATTTTAAAATAAAAAAAGTATTTTGTCTATTAGATTTTAATTTAAAAATAAATAAATAAATTTGCAAATCTGTCAAAATAAATTTTAATCTTTAATATATTTTCAATTTTTGTTTTGAGTACCGAATAATTTTCTTTAATTGAATATATTAAATTTAACAATTTTCATTTAGCTCTAAGAATATTATTAGTTTATATTTTTTTACTTAATATTATGTTGACTAGTTATCTTGACAATATTTTTAGATGTCTTCAACTTATTATGTACATTTTTCTAAATTATTTAGTGGCTATTGTGGGATTGCATATCACATAAGATATTTCTTAGCTCTTTAGGTTGAAAGTTTCACGTCGATTAAAGATAAGATAATTTTATATTATATAAGTTGGTGTAAATATGACCTTAAAAGTCGGTGTTATGAGCTTGAGTTAAATATAAAATTCACTTCTAACACTCTAAGTTATATTATATGACACATGTTTCAGCTTAGAAAAATAATTAAACAATAGAATTAACAGTGATATCAAAAAGGAAGTTTATTTATTAGTATACAAATTTTACTTAATTAAATTTAAATTATTTCATAAATTTGAGTATTCTCAATTGAATGCTTATTAAAGTTTTATTTTTATAGAATATTTGAAATATATTTTTCTTTTGTTTATGTTTTTTATCTTCTACTTTTATTATCAATGAAATGGCGTGTTTGATACTTCTATCTTTTCATTCTCAATTAATTGATTAACTTGTTTTTTTATTTTCTTTTTTATCTTCTTGTACTTGTCGGTTAACTAACTATAGAAAATGAGTGAGTTAACCGATGTATTGAAACACGTTAGACAAGGGAAAAATAAATTGATCGGTGAGTTAAAGATAGAAAAACAACAATCACGTGATCTCTTGATTTCAATAAAAAAAAGTACAAATTATTGAACAAAAATAAAAAGTATTTTCAACACTCAATAAAATATTTTTTAATAAAATTTTAATTTAAAATATATAAATTTACAATATCCTTAAAATCTTAATTAAGCAACAATTTGGAGAAAAAAATTGGGATGCTCACAACGAAAAGCCTATGTAAGTCATATATCAAGGACCGAACAATATACAAGCCTATATATCAATGAATAAAGAATAAAAGTATTAAAATTCATTTATTTGCAAAAGAATAAATTTGCAAATATGTTCAAATAAGTTTTTAATTGAATATATTATCAATTTTTGTTTGGACTACACAATATTTTTTTTAATTGAATACTTTAAATTTACAAATTTTTGGGTTAAGCCCTAAGAATATTGGTTCATCTTTTTTTTTTCCTTATATTATGTTCACTTGTAGAATGCTCTCAAAAATATGTTAGATGTCTCATTTTCTCCTTCAACTTATTCTTTTTTATCATTGTATTTTATATATTTGGGATTCATCTTGGCCAACAATCAAGATGACCAAGATAGTTATGCTACCTCATATAATACTACAAGAAAACTATCAAATAGTGACCAATTTTATGACCCAAAAACATGTTCAAGAGACCAATTTAGAAACCAATTTTATAAATAGAGACTAATTTAGAGACCAATTCTTTTGGTAGCTAATGTTACTGACCAATTTATAATAGAAACTATTTTATTTATCAATTTAGAGACTAATAATATTTTTTTGAAACTATTTTAGTTACCAATAACTTTTACTTTATAAATTGGTATCTAAATTGGTCACTATAGTAACTAATTATTTTTGTCACTAATCAAAGATTTTCTTGTAGTGATAGTTGAGATAATCTCGGCAGTTGCCTACTCTTGATCATCTCATCTTAGGATGACTGAGATCATGTCAGTCTCATTACAACAGATAGGGAATTAAGGCAAGGAATTATAACGTTTACTGCTTTTGTTTATGCACATTCCTTACTTAAGGTTCAAAGTGTCTTTTGCAAGCACACTCCCATTCAACTTAGGACGAAACCTGGATTTGAAGGCATCTCGACAAGGAGTTTGAAGAGTGAAGGCGAAAGATAGGAGAAGTTGGTGGAATCTTTGTACTATATTTTGACCAACAAGAACAACCATAGTAGCCAATTTTTATATTATATGGTGACTATCTCACGAATGCATATAACATAAAGGGACCACCACAAGAAAATTCTTGATTAATTACCAATTCTAGTGACAAAAAATAATTAGTCACTATAGTGACCAATTTAGATACCAAATTATAAACTAAAATTTATTGATAACTAAAATATTTTTAAAAAATTATTATTGGTCTCTAAATTGGTAACTAAAATAGTTTCTATTATTAATTGATCTCTAAATTGATCACTAACATTAACCATCTAGATTTGGCTACCAAAAGAATTGGTCTCTAAATTAGTCTCTAATTATGAATTTGGTTTCTAAATTGGTCTCCAAACATATTTTTGTTCATAACAATTGGTCAATATTTGATAATTTTCTTGTAGTGTTAAGAAATATCCTTCCTTAGCTCTCTATGTTATATGACACATGTTTCAGGTTAGAGAATGAATCAAAATATAATTAATAGTGATAAAAAAAAGAAAGTTTATTTATTAGGTGTACATATTTTACTTAATTAAATTTAAATTATTTCATAAATATGAGTATTTTCAATTAAATTCTTATTAAAGTTTTGTTTTTATTGAATACTTGAATATTCTTTTTTATTTTTGTTTATATACTACAAGAAAATCCTCAATTAAAAACCCATTTTAGAAAAAAAATAATTTAGTCACTATAGTAACAATTTAGATACCAATTTACAAAATTAAAAATTATTAGTTACTAAAATAGTCACTATTATAAATAAAAAATTATAATTGATCACTAATTAACTAGAAACTAATTTAGAAACTAATTCATTTTGGTAGCCAAAACCTAGGTAGCTAATTTTTAGTGACCAATTTCCTTTGATAGTTACAACCATTATAGTTAATTTTAAAAACAAATCGAGTGACCAATTATAATTTTTTATTTATAGTAATGACTATTTTAGTAACCAATAACTTTTAGCTTTGTAAATTGGTATTTAAATTTAAATTGGTCACTGTAGTTACTAGTAATTATTGGTCACTAAAATTGGTCAATATTTAAAAGTTTCCTGTAATGATATTATTTTGTTTTCTACTTTTATTATCAATGAAATGACGTGTTTGTTACTTCTATCTTTCCATTCTCAACTGATTGATTAGCTTGTTTTTTCTTTCTTTCTTATCATCTCATTTTTGTCGTTTTGTCGGTTAACTAATCTTTAGATAGAAAATAGCGAGTTAATCGATGTATCAAAAGATGTTAGATAAGGGAAAAACAAAATAATTGATTAGTTAAAAATAGAAAGATGAAAACAGCAACCACGTCATACTCTTGATGTCAAAAATAAAAAAGTACAATACTTGAACAAAAATAAAAAATATTTTAAACACTCAATAAAATAATTTTTTTTTGATAAAATTTTAATTTAAAATATATAATAAATTTGCAATATCCTTAAAATCTTAATTAAGCAATAATTTGAAGAAAAAAATTGGGATGATCAAACCAAAAAGCAGTCATATATCAGGTACTCAGCAATTATATAAGCCTATATATTAATACATAGAGAATAAAAATATTAAAATTCATTTAATAGAATTTAATATTATATTATAACTAGTTTAATGAGACCAGTTACTTTATAATATTAAATTCTGTCTCATTAAATGAAAGTTTATATTATTAAGACTAATTTTAATGAAACTCCATTTTAATTATTAGGAAATGCTCAAATCCTTCATATATAAATATATGTTGGTAAACCAAAAAAAAAAGAAAGAAAAACATACTTCAAGAACAAGTTCTTGTGATTATCTATGTCTTCCTCTGAGAATAATGGTGGAATGGATACCCAAGATAGAATCAGTTCATTACCTGATGAAATCTTGTGTCACATTCTTTCTTTTCTCTCAACTTATGATTCCTTTGCCACAAGTTTTGTCTCCAAAAGGTGGCAACCGTTGTGGCTGTTTTCAGCCATTCTTCACCTCGACGACCAAACTTTTATCAGAAATGGCAGATCCTACACCTCCTTCTTCAATTTCGCTTATGGAACCCTTTTCAAGTGCCGCATGCACCAACCCATCACAGTCGCACGCTTCCTCCTTTCCCCTCGCACGTGCGGTTACGGTAGCGACTTCCCTTACCCTCTCTTCAAGATTTGGGTGAGCACCGTCGTTCAGCGTGGCGTTCAGCAACTCTTCATCGAGATTCCTCGTGCGCTTGAGGTTCCAAACATCATATGGAACTGCAAAACACTTGTTGTTCTCAAGTTGTATCGAATGTCCGTAGATGCTTTTGTTAAGGTTCATTTGCCTGTGCTCAAAACCCTACATTTGGATTTCCTTTTCGTATCCAAGTCTAAGTATCTTGCAGAGATTCTTCATGGGTGTCCCGTTTTGGAAGATTTTCGAGCGTATCATATATTTCTGGATAACAAATTGGACGGGGTGGAGTTTCGAACCATGCCCAAATTGGTTAGGGCAGACCTTAAAGTTGATTATGTGTTCGAGTTTCCTCTAAAGGTGGTGTCTAATGTGGAGCACTTCAGATTCTTCCTCAAGGTATGAATATTGGAAAGTAAATAAAACCTTTGATTTGTTCATTTTTTTTTGCAAATTTTGATGAAGACTATTTTATTGTATGATGCATGATTTAGATTCATTCTTAATTATTTCTATGCGAATAATATTTTTGAAAACTACGTTTTAACAATTTTATCTTATGATGTCACATCTTTTAAATTGTTTTGAAATATAAAAAAAATGAGGAAAATGAAAAATTACTTCAAAAATATAACTTTCATGTTGTAAGAAAAAAAATTTAGTTGTTAAAAAATTATTTTCTTTACTTTTATTGTGTAATTCAATTAGACAAGAGATGTTTTATGGTTAATAAAATATAATAATTTCTCCCTTTTTATTTACCTTCATTTGTTAATTTTCATATAATTATCGTTTGATTGGACACTAAATACGGCATGTCATCTTATTCGTCTGATATAACTAGTTTCAATTTTAGAATAAGTTAAGAAAATAAATATATCTTCTAAATTGTTTTGAAATATAGATAAATGAAAAATCACTTCAAAGATATAACTTTTATGTTGTAAGAAAAAAATATATAGTTGTTAAAAAATTATTTTTTTTATTTCTATTGTGTAATTCAATTAGACAAGAGATGTTTTATGGTTAATAAAATATAATAATTTCTCCTTTTTTATTTACTTTTATTTGTTAATTTTCATATATTTATATTTTGATTGGACTAAGATCCACTAAATACGGCATGTCATCTAATTCGTCTGAGATAACTAGTTTCAATTTTAGAATAAGTTAAGAAAATAAATATATTTTAATTTTGGTACACAATATTCGGTACTAGACTTAGACTCATTTATAGTAAAAAAAAAAAGAAGAAACCTCTAATTTTGTTTTTATCTTTTTTAACAAGACCCACTTTAAGTCTAAATAAAATGGTTATTTTTAATTATTTTTATTAGATTTATAAATATACCTTTAAATCACTACAAATAATATATATATATATATATATATATGGAAAGTTTCTGACTAATTACATCTCTTTAACTTTACACTAACATTTCCTATATATTGTGTGACACTTATAAAGACTTTTTTTCATGTGGGTCTTGTTAGTTTGAGAATGAGATCTTTGGAAAACATGTATTTTGTGTAATATGTTAAATTAACAAAATTTAAGTCTTAAAAAAAGTGTGTGGTGTTAGCACTCTTCTTGTTCTTTTAGAAAGTATTGTGAACATTATAATATCTTGTGCTTACAACTATTGCAGCTCAAGAAAGAGAGTTTTCCCATTTTCAAAAACCTTCTTCATTTGGAGCTCCACCTTGGCTTGGATATTCAGTGGCACTTGGTGATTCAAATGCTCAACCATTGTCCAAAGCTTGAAACTATTATGCTTCATATGCCCATGGAACCATTTTCTTGCACAGGATGGATTTCCCCACAAGTTGTTCCTCAATCCATTGCTTCACAGCTTAAAAGGTTTAGTATTTTTAATTATACAGGCAGGAATTCTGAGGTGCAATTTACAAAATTTATATTGCGAAATTCAACAGCTTTGCAGATCATGACAATCCACAAGATACCACCCAATAAAATTTATTCCTCAAATCGTCAAAACAAGTTTCAGATGATTCAAGAATTGGTCATGTGCCCGAAAAGCTCTGCAAAATGCAAACTTTATTTCAAATGATAGTTGTTGGTTTGTGTGTATGTTGTAATTTGTTCTTAGATAAATGCATTTTCTATTGGCTTCTACATGTTATGTAACTCAGTATTTGGTGGTTGTGGAACATCAATAGTTATATTATAGTTTTTGAATTCATATATTTGATTTCGGACATTTATGTTTATGAATAAAATGCAGGTTAAATATCATTAATGTCAATTCTGCTATCTTTTTAAGTTGTTTTTGTGTTTGACGTGTTTGTTTTCAGTATACGATTGTCTTACTTTCAAGTATAGTTCAATATGTCTAAAATTTAGATTATTGGCCTAAGTTTTAAACTATTTCGATTTCATAACCATTGAATTATACCTAATTTTTTATTTGTTGAAGAAAAATTGTGTTGGAATCAATGTTTTTCTCATGCTTCAGAAAGAAGGACAATGAAGTCCATAATATTAAGAATCCAAGTGTGAGTCTAAGTCTCACATGAACTAAAAATGGAAAAGTAGAGTACTATATAAAGATAAAGACTATTGCTTTAAGGTTTTGGATTAAGAGTGGTGTCAATGAACCCATAGTTAAAATCTAACACATAATCCTCTCTAAACCTAACAAGTGATATTAGAGTTGATGGTTAAACCTTAACACATAATTGATTAATTGAGTTTTCCTTCTTTTCTTTTTTTTAGCTTTTTCCTTCTATCTACTTCTTTTGTTGTGATTTGGGGACATATTTCAAGAAAAATATGATAGAAAGTGAATAGAGATGAAAAAAAGTTTTCTGATAATTTTTTCTTTTTTATTTACTTTCATTTGTTAATTCTCATGTGATTATTGTTTAATTGGAGATAAAATCTACTAAATACGGCATGTTATCTGATTCGTCTGAAGTAATGAGTGACATGTTATCTTATTAGTCTGAAATAATGAATGACATGTTATCTGATTCATCTGAGATAATGAGTAGCATGTTATCTGATTCGTCTAAGATAAATGAGTGGCATGTTATCTGATTCGTCTGAAATAATGAATGACATGTTATCTAATTCGTCTAAGATAATGAGTCTCTATTTTAGAATAAGTACAAAAAAAAAATATATATATTTTAGTTTCTATATTGGACTCAAAACTCGTTTAAGATGAAAACAAATGACTTACGCGTCTAAATTTTAATTTCTTAATAAGACCCACTGTCCCATTATCTCAAAATAAATGAAAAATTTAAATTATTTCTAAATTTATAAATATACCTTTACATCATCACTACAAATAACATATATAGAATGTTTTTAACTTATGCGTCTCTTTAACGTTACAATAACATTGCCTATATATTTGATTTCTGACATTTATGTTTATGAAAAATTGTAGGTTAACTTAATGTCCATTTTTCCATCCATTTAACTTGTTTGTGTTTGACATGTCTGTTTTTAGTAGATGGGATACGATTCAAATATCTTAACCTCAAGTATAGTTCAATATGCCTAAACTTTAGATCATTGGCTTAAGTTTTAAACTATTTCGATTTCATAACCGTGAGGCGCTAGTGATTATTATAATTTATACCTAATATTTTATTTGTTGAAGAAAAAATTGTGTTTTCTTGACTCAAAAAATAGGACAATGAATTCTATATTTGGTTACTTGAGTTTTTTCTTCTTCTTTTTTTGTTACTTTTTCCTTCAATTTACTTCCTTTTGTTTTCAAATTATTTGGCTTAATTCAGTAATGAATAGAACTTTAAACTTTGTTTGAATAAAGAGAGAAGTTTAAAGGAAAGAAATAGAATAATAGAAAAAGAAGGGTCGAAAATGAGCCAATTTTTAAGGCTGATTAAAGTAAAAAACTTAGAGAAAAGTAGAAGAGAAAAAATGTTTCTCTCTTCATTGAACTTGTCCTTGATCTCTATAAAAATATATAAAGAGATACTATTTTTTGTGTCCACATTTTTTATTTCAGTTTTACTCTTAATTATTATTTTAAAAATTAATTATTTTATCTATAATAATATATAAAGAGATACTCTCTTTTATATCCATATTTCGTTATTCCAGTTTTATCATTAATTATTATTTTAAAAATTAATCTATAAAATATATAAAGAGATATATTCTATTTTTTATGATAATATATAAAGAGATACCATCTTTTATGTCCACATTTCGTTATTTCAGTTTTATCCTTAATTATTATTTTAAAAATTAATTATTTTATCTATAAAAATATATAAAGAGATATCTTTTTTGTATCCACATTTCATTATTCCAGTTTTACCCTTAATTATTATTTTAAAAATTAATTATTTTATAAATAGTTTACCTTTAACCATTATTCTAAAAACCTATTTTGACTTTAACAATTATTTTATAAACTTCTTTTGTGTACATATTTTATTTTTCTAATTTTACATTTAACAACTATTTTAAAAATTAATTATATATTTTTTATTGATTTTAACTCAAACTTCTATGAAAACTAAAGAATGTAAACACAACACCTTTGTTTTTGGTAGTATGTATAATGTAGATATTTTAAAAAGAAGGATATTGATGTGTGGGAATAAAAATAATGATTTTTAAGTAAGGAAATAAGGCTTTGTTTAAATTTGAGAATGTATTTAAGGAAGTGAAGAAAAGATAAATTTGAAGAGAAAGAAAGTGGGAAATGTGATTGTTTGGAATTAAGAGAAATACCATAGGAAATGAAGAGAAATGAAGAGAAAAAAAAAGGTTGTAATTGATTTGATGAGTGTGATAGATAAAAAAGTATTTTAATTGATAAATTATAAGATTAAAATTTTGTAGCTAAAATTAATTTAAGATAAAATATGATTAGTTTAAATTAAATTAAAATAAGATTTGATTTATTATTTAAAATTAAAAAGTTCTAATTGATGAAATTAATTTAAAAATAAAATGCGAGTGTTATAAATTAAGTTAAAATAAAATGTGAGTTATTATTTTAAATAAAATAATATTATAATTTTAATTGATAAATAGAGAATGATTAGCACAAGATTTCTTTAACACATTCACTCAAGGAGAGATTTTACAAAAGCTCTCTCAAACTAAACTACTTTATTTCCCTTTGCTTATTTCCCATTTAAGAAGACTTCTCTAATTTTCTTTTGACTCGATAAAGAAATATTCAATAAACCCTATCCAGCAGAAACCTCATAAGCAATAATACACACTACAAAATCGAAATCAAACGAGTACAAACACACTCAGCATACATGAAAATTTTCATATTGTCTAGCGAGAGGAGTGAATAAAACCTTCCATGTTTTGTATTTTGTTGCTCTTGATCTTTCTTTCCTTCTTCATAAGCTAAAAAAATCTAAATAAGAATCCATGGGTTCCAATCAATTCTAACTGAGTGAATACTTTGTTCTTGGTTTCTAATGCATGGATTACTTGTTTCTAAACTTAATACAAATAGTTTCTAACTGAACAAATGTTGTTTTGACCAAATGAATATGGGTTTAAATGGTTCATAGTTGATTGAAAATCATATTTTATAGTTTCTAACTTCAAAACATGCAAACACTATGTATATGAATCATATGTGATGATTGATTTTATTTTTTGTGATTAAAAGGTGTTTGAATTAATTTTTGAACTGTTTTCATTCAGTTTATGTTGTTTGACTAATTCAATTGCTATTTTTTGTTTCAAATTTCTTTGTCATAGAAAATTTTTGTCACAAGTCTCGAGTCTCTTTGGTGGTTCTTTCATCCATTTTTAGTTAATCTTGTTAATGAGGGTTAGTATTTGATGTCTATTAGATGTTTGATATAATGACTTTCATTAATCATTGATAATTTCTCTCTACTTTGTTGTCATCTTGCTTTGTTTTAGAGTCATATTTATGTTAGTTACTCTTCTTGATTATTCTTGATTACTTGATTTAATTTTGGTTTATTTTCGTTTTTAAAACACTCTTTGACAAGAATTAATCATTGAACTCCAAACATAGGGATTAAGTGTTCAAACTTTGGATCATCTTTTTGTACCGTGTTTAAGCTTTGAAATATGAAAGCACATCAAAATTAATTGAAATTTTTGTTTTACGAAACATTAGTACTAGATCAAGAAAAGTTCTATGATTTTAATGAACCATTCCTAAACACAATATTGATTGAATTGATCTTTGGTTTGGCAAACTAATTCAGTCATGGTGAATTGTTTGGTCTTTTTCTAAATAGCACTTTGATTAGAAATTAACTCACTTAAGATTATGGAATACCTATTCATCTTTACCTTGATTTTTGGTTTCTTTTGTCCCGATCCTTAGTTTTCATTTTGCTTCTCCTTTGATATACCTATTTTTTCTTTATCCCTTTTTAAATTTGTCATCCTTGTTTCTTAAAGTCTTTTTCTTGGTATTTTTTCATATAATTTTTTAATATTTAAGTGCTTTTGAAAATTATTACATCTTTCCTTCTCTTAAATTGATACATAGATTGATATTTTCTTCAAAAGTTGAACATGCTTTAACAATACGAGTGAAAGATCGATCATAATTAGTTTTCTAAACTCTTGGGTGAAAGGAATTATGAAAAATTACTTTATATTTTATTCTAAATCACTAAGTCTAGAGCATTAGAGTTTTATTGCATTGATTTATGAAGTTTTGGTAACATTTTCTATTGAAAATCGGAGAAACATAAGAAGGGAGGATTGAATTGTATTTCAAAAATTGAGTTCGAAAACTTCTACTTTGTAAGTTAAAACAACAATTATATCATACAATATAACAATAAAAAGAAGGGAAGAAATTACTTAAGATGATTTTATACTAGTCGTATAATATCACAAATTACGTCCAATTCTCAATCAACTAATTGAATTTCACTTAATAAACTAATGTTGCAAGATACAAAATTATTCTTTTGGCTTGTAGCCACTTCTAGCTAACCTGTTGAGTATTCTTCAATACGTTCTTTTAAAGATCTTTGATTTAGACAAAGCATTGTGATAAGTGTCAAATGTAACAATCCTATTTTCTTAATCATTCTTTTAGTAATTATAAATAAGATCATAACTCATTAATAACATCACTAATCATAATTAAACTGAGTTACAATTTAGTTTAACTCAGTAAGAGTGTATTTCAAAATATGGTTAACATAACTCATAAGTACTCCAAAATAATAACTAAAACTTAATATAATCTTTCATAAGACAAACACATATTCTCTAACTCATTCCTATACTACTTCTTTAGTGGATAGCTCTAGCTCCATTGCTAGTATTCCCAACGACTCCTAAATTTGCTCTCGTATATATATACAATATAGGATCATCGCAAGAACAAGAGAAACAAAAGAAACAAAATGCAAGGGTGAGCTAAATATCACAAAAATAATCTATAATTGAAAAATATCATAATTTTCACCATAATCTTAAATTAAAGTGAGTTAACAAAAGTCTAAGCATCAAACTACAAGGAAACTTTTAGACTCTAGCTTCCGAAAGACAAGTATATTGAATAAACTCGTGAGACTCTGCACCTGTCATGCCTTCGAAATCCTCCATTGATATTTCAACACTCTACCCAATCTTCCATTGATATTTCAACACTCAGAACCAATGCCTCAAATCAAGCCATGACAGGGTTAACCCCACTAGCTCCCTAAGTATGATCCTATTTCATATCATACTATTTGTCATGTGGAGCCTCCTTCGACTCACACCACCTAGATGTCCTACTATATGTGAGTTAGACACTAGTTGAGTCAGCATAGTCTCACATCACAAGTTCCCTTCAATATACTTGACCTCACCTAGATTAGCAATCCCCTTAGAAAGGCTAATGTGACAACTATACCACACTAGACTTTCACAAGTATTGCTATGTTCAAAAGATGTAATTGAGTTTGTAATATGACTCTATAATAGATACCTATTTATAGTTTAGCTTTTTATTCATAAAATATTCATTTTCCTGTTCTTTAAAAATTATACAAATGGTTGTAAAAAGATTTGAAGTGTACAAAAAATAAGTTTTAACACATGACGCAATACAATAATAAATATAATTTGTGACAGGTAAAGAAAACCATTTAACAAGATATAACCACCTCCTCTAGTATAAACAAAAGGTCACAAGGTTACTATCCAGGAGTAATGCTACACAAATATAAGTTTCTCTGAAAATCATGGCTTTCTCAACACTTCATATTTATATTATTCTTATCTTCAATTTACAACATTTACAAATATACAACATTCTAATAAGCAACCCAATATGCCACATTCATTATTATGACATCAAATTTGACTATCCCTTATCTATTCTTAAGGGCATAAAGAATTAACACTTCAGTTCCCAAATAACTCATTAATCCAACATGTTTCAAATCATATATTTTAACTGAAAATTTTCTAAACCACTCTGATACTAAAAAAATCACAATTTCATAAAATTAAAAGTCTCAATCAACTTCACATTTTAAAACATAATACTTCTCGGAATAATTTATTATCTTTCTCATATTTAAGTCGGCATGCAGCTACACTATTCATACCCCAATATTTAAATTCAACAATATGATTTTAAATTTTGAAAGGAATTTAGCTCCCTTACCTAAATGAAGGTATTCACTGAATTTTTGTGTTGTGCACTGCCAATTTCTCCCAAAATTTGTCCTATACACACAATTAAAACCTAAAATAATAAATTTTATAATTCTATGTCCAACACTAAATGAAATTTTATCTAGATTACAAGGAAGAAATCACATACAACCTTGGAATGTTCATACAGCTAAAAACAACTCCAAAGACAGATTTCACTCACCTTAATCGTTCGGAGTAAATTAAATGACTTTTCATCAAGATTGCTTCTATTGTCTCCGATCTTTAAGGATGACGGAAAAAAATTGAAATTTTTTTAAAATTTTTAGAAGAAGAGAAGATAAGAGATACGAAGGGGATGGAGTGGAGATGAAGAACGTGTGTTCTGTGCTCTGAAGGATGGATAGATCACTATGTCCCCAATTCAATTTCCTTTTAAAAAAGAAAAAGACTAACATATTCCCTTAGTTATTAGTTTTAATATATATATATATATATATATATATATATATATATATATATATATATATATATATATATATTTTATATATATATATATATATTATTTGTTGGGTTCTCACCTCACATCAGAATTATCTGTCCTTATACTTAATTTAGTATCTTCATTCATTGAACATTTTTTATTTTTGCCAAATGAACTCTTCCCAACTTAGAATTTTAGAATATCTACATTAGCGGCGGACCATAATAGTGATAAAGGGAAAGGGGCCATGACCCACAATTTTTGTTTTATATTTATATAATTTTAAATATGTTTTTTAAAAATTTAATATTTTTAATATATTTAATATTTGATATTCTAAAATAGTTTTATACATCTATAATTACATATACAGATATTTTTTTGTCAACATTTATTTTTCAATTTTACCTATTAAATATTTTTATATAAAATAATTATTTTATTAATATTATCTTTTAAGTGATTATTTATTTAATTTAATCATTTTTTAATTTAATTATTTTTTAAAACTTAATCATTATAAATGAAAATTAATTATTATAAAACTATAAAAAATATTTATTTTTAATTTTATAATTATAATAATAACAATAATTATAATTTTTTTATTATCATAAATAAAATATTATGTTTTTACTGGTTTATATACAAAATTTGGAATTACTCTTTTAATTCATATTTTCGTTTAAAAATATCAGGTTGATTTTCTCAATTTTTTAAAAAATTATGCAATTTGGTCATTTTTTTTGTTAAATTTCTTGAATCAAATCAATGTTTTTCCATTAAAATTGAAGTTGTGAATAAGGATGGTTTGCTTGATTTGTATAATTGACATAATTCTGGTATTAGTTTTGATGAAAAATCTTACCTCCACACTTCAAGAAATTTAACGAAAATGACTAAATTGCATCCATTTTTAAAAATTGAGATCAAATTGAGACTAAAAAAACCTAGATGACCAACTTGACCTTTTTAGATAAAAAATTGGACTAAAAGAATAATTCAACCAAAATTTTGACACCCTTAAAATATTGATCAAAGACCTACCACTTATTAGAAAAGAAAAGCTACAAGAATCTTATAACATATGTTTTACATGATTGGTTGCAGTAGAAGAAACCAAGACAATTGGTCCTTTGAGAAAAAAATGAGCCAATGTTGGAAGCTTCTAGTCAATGTAGGAAACAGGCACTGCGCAGACTGAGGGTATAGAAACATATTTCAAAAAATTTACTCCCGATGTCTACGGAAATGCTAATTAAGCAGAAGAATTTTAGAGGAAGGTACTTTATAAAGATTAATAGAATGGGAAAATTTCAATGGAGGATTACTAAGAATGAAATCATACTTTTACTTTTATTCTCATTATTTTTATAAATATCGTCAATTTTAGAGTCTGAAATTCTATCAGAATTTTATTTTTAAAAAATATTTTAAAGGATTAAAGGAGAAAAAGATACTTAAAATACTTTTAACATTAATTCCTAAACAATACAAAACTATTAGGTGTACTGGAATAATATTTAAATTTTGAAATAAACGTTCATTTATCTTTATTTTATTAATAAGGTAATACTCTATTTTAATTATATTTATAGTTTTTAAAAATTATATGTACATATAATAATATATTTTATAGTTATCTATGTATTTTATATTAAAATAATATTTCCTAAAATATACCGCTTTCTATATTGTTACAAGACAAAATAATTCAGGGACAATAATTTTTTTATTATATAATAGTTAAGTCATTCAAACTTTTTATAAAAAATATTTAATTTTTCTAAATTTTTACTTAAGTTTTAGTTAATATGATATTTTAAAATAAAATAAGACTGTAACAGTGTAGCACCCAATTAAGTAAGGTTATTCTACTATTCAATGTATTACGAATTAACTATTAAATTAGGCATGGCAACGGGACGGGTCGGGCATGGATAGTGCCTATCGGCAACCCGACCCGCCAAAAAAATATCTGTCCGCTATCCGTTCGTTTACTCGTCAGGTATCCGCTTAAAAAATACCCGTTGATATTTTTAAAACCTGTGGGTACCCTGGATACCCGAAACCCGCAAATATTTAAAAATTTTATATTTTATAAATTTTTTAATATAAAATTATAAAATTAAATTAAATTAAATTAAATTTTAATTATAATTAAATTTGACATAATAAAATATACTGCAAATTTTAATTTTAATTAAATTTAACTTAATAAAATATAAATTAAATTTTAATTTTAATTTTAATTTTTTTGCGGGTAACGGGTACCCACGGGTACGGATAGTATGATACCCGTACCTGACCCGTTTATAAGCGGGTATTAAAATACCCGCTATCCGCTATCCGCGGATAATAAATACCTGCGAGTATTAACTATCCATCGCGGATTTTATCCGCGGATATCCGCGGGCACGTGTATTTTTGCCATCCCTATATTAAACACAATTAGATATATAAGTATATAATATATATTTATAGTCTTTCATAAGAAATTATAATTTAAAACTTATATTTATAATTCCATAAATTAGGAGGATTTACACTGTACACAAATTATATACCTTAAGTTATAGCTAATCACTATTCAACTATCAACAATCTCATTTATCCCTTCCTATTCATACCACACATCCATCCATAAGATACAACAATTCAAACCAATATTTTATCTTATAATCAACCTTGGATCAACTCACCTTTATTCGTGGTTAAATTGCATAACAAACCCATTTTCCCTTATAATTGAAATTTCTCATCGAACCACCACACAATCCACATACCACATTTCTCACTACTTCAAAAAAAATAACATGTGAAACACATTTTTATCCAAACATAAGAGTTGTATTTCCAAATTAGCATTCAAAACCAAGAACTAGCAACTAGTGCCAGGAAGTTGGTGCTAGAAAAAATGATAACAAATAAATAATAATAATAATAATAATAGTAAAATAGTTAGAGATGAAGATGATAAAGCCAAACAATTCTTATAGAAAAAAAAAAGAATATAGGATAAAATTATAAATAAAAGAATGATTGAAAAGAGTTTGAATTAGGCATGAATAGTAGTATCCTTAGAGAGAAAACATCCCGAGAGCACAGGACAAGACAAAATATTATGCGTTTCTCTCTTAAGATAAAACAACTCGTCAAATCAATCGAGTGCATCGAAAGATTTCTGAACCTTATGAATATCAATGTTTTAAAATATATATATATGGAACAAAAAAAAATATATTTTATGAGCTCTTGTTTTGTTGTGTCTTTCCTTCGTTCTAATAGGTAGTTTTCATAGGTACAAGAGAGTAAAATAGGACTAAATTGTAATAAATTTGATTAAATAAAATAGTAAAGTTAAAATTGTTAACCATTTACATAAAATTAAGAGTCCATAAAAACATTAGTAACATTAAGACAATTTATTTATTTATTTATTTATTTTTAATTTATATTAAATACTTTTAACAGTCTCCCACATAATTAAAAAAATAAAATAAAATAAAACATATCATTGTAACAGTATTAGCTCCGGTTTAGAATTAGATCGAGTATTATGAACAAGATTTTTAAAAAAATATGCATTTTCTCAATACAAAAGGCACACAATTAAAACATCAAAAAGAGAAATTTTAGGCTTATGTTTTTATACGATCGGACCATGAAAGAAACAATTTTAAATCATAAAACTCACATGGTGTCAAGTAAAACAATTTCTTTAAATTTCATGTAATAAACAAAATCTTCAAACTCTTGTATCTGATCAAAATTAGATTTATTATTAGTCATTTGAAATTATATTATTTTTTTAATAAAAATATCGAGACAAACCTTTTTCTTCAAATACATATTTTAGTTCAAGTATTTCTCATAACAGGAGTTTTAATATGAAAATTTATTTTATAAATGTTATCAAGAAAAACTTAAAGTATGAGATAACTTATCTTCATAAAAAACCATCATGTTTAGAAATAGAAGAAATTAAACCATCACTTAATATAGTAGAAAAAACCATTTGTTTAGAAATCACATATCAAATATTCAATGAGCCACAATTCTATTTGTACACAATTTCATTTGATGTTATCAGTAGAAAAAAATTTACACATCATATTTTTTTAAGACCTACTTGAGAGTGACTTAATCATGTCCATGACAAACATATTATATATTATTATCTTTGACTTTTGAATAACAAGATTAATAAGTAAAATAATTGGTTTTCTCTCTAAAAATGTCAAAAAAATAATAAATAATAAATAATAATAATAATAATAAAGCAAAGATCAAGATTGATAAAACCAAACAATTCTTGAAGTAAAAAAAAGAATATAGTATAAAATTATAAATAAAGGAAAGGATTAAAAAGAGTTTGGATTTTGGGCATGCAAGACATTGTTCGTAAAAAAAAAGAAAAAAGAGCAAGCACTCTCATTGTATAAGGTAAGACAAATATTATGCGCTTCTCTCCCAAAAGATAACAATTAGATAAATCTAATACACCGAACGATATATAAATCTTATGAACATCAATATTTTAAAACACAATATAGAACAAAAGACCGAAAACAATTTTATGATCGAGTTGTTGTTTTGTTCAGTCTTTCCCCATCCAAATAAGTAATAAAGAATAAAATAAGAATAAATTATAAATTGTAATAAATATGGTCAACATTAAAATCGTGAACTCATAAATAGCATCTACCCATAAACTTAAATGTGCATAAAAACATTACTAACTATAGAATATATTTTTTTAAATTATATTAAATATTTGTAATCACTAGCACCCGACACACAGTATCTGGCAATTGGTGTCCAATGCCAAGGGTTAAACACCTAACACCTAAGCCGCTAATGTACAAAATTGATATCTCAGCTCAGATGAATGAATTATTTTAGCCAACTTAAAATATAAGGAGTTCATTATCAAATTTTAAAACCAAATCAAAATAGCCTTATACTGAAATTTTCCAATTCCATCATCATCGTCACAAATGCTACCATTAGTTACTTAGAATCATTAACTCCAACAACCACAAATTTCACAATCAAATCATGCACAATTGCATTATTTCACAAACGAACCAACATATATCCACTCATCATACACATCAATCTTACGCATAGCAAATTATCTTAATCAAAATACAATCACCACTATTTTAATCCCACCAATACACAAATAATTGAACATACCTACAAAATTACAATATATTTTCAACTAAGCTTAGAGGCAATTCATTCATACCAACATATCACTGCTTTACAAAACTTCATTTTTTTTTTAAATCAAAGCATTAACATATATAAAATAACAATAGTTTCTCTTACATAAAAATAGTTTTTCTTCATAGTGAAACTTCCTCAACTCAAAAAGCATTGTCTCTCACTAGGAACCTAGAATAGGTTATCCAAACAAGATAGAAATTCAATATATGATCAATTAATTTGAGATTATCACTTCTCTCGGTTGATCTAACTAGATAAATGACTAAAACAACACAAAAATTAGAAATAATCTTATAATGTAAATAGAAAATTATTCTGCTTTGAAATCGGAGATATCCAAAATGTTTCACCATGGTTCATCTAGATTTTGTAAACGATAAGAAATGAGAAAGAAATTGAAAAAAAAGAAACATAAATTGATGGTGAATGAAAGAAAAAAAAAAGAGAAACTTATACTATTAAAGATTCTCATACTACATAGGATTTTTCTTGCAAATCTATTAAAAAAATTTGCAACAAAGATTTTTTTCTGCATTTTTTCTTAGAATCTTAAATGTTATAGGTAATTATTTCCTATAAAATTATAAAATTCATAAATATTTCCTACAAATTTGTTGTGAAAAGCTTTTATACAAAATATTTTGTAAAAAAGTTAACAGCAATTTCTTGCAAATTTTTTTTCATAACAAAATTTATAAATATTTTCTAAAAAAATTTCAAAACAAAATTTGTAAGAAATATAAGGTTTTTAGTAGTGTTCAGGTAGGAGGTTTGGCTTTCTCTCATTTATTTCTTTTTTTTTCTTTTATTTATATGCACGTTACAAGTACTTTATACTATCATTTATTTAAAATATAAAGGAAAAAATTTATTTATAACTTTAAATAAAAGTATTAGTTTACTAAAGTTATAAAGAAAATGAATATTTATTTTAGAATTAAATACGGTATAAAAAAGTTAAGAATACTTTTCAGTTTAAAAAGTAAAAACGTAAACACTTTCAGTAGCTTGCTACAAATACGTAAAATATATAGAAATTAAAATATAAAACAATATTCAACAATATGCCACATCATCTAAAACAGTACAACCATTTCATTTATATTTAAAGATGCTCGTTAAAATCCTTTCTCTTAAAAATAGTTGTTTTTTTATCAGAAAAATACTTTTTAAGTAACTTTTTGTCAGGTTTGGTTTCATTTATTGCCTTTTTTTTTTGTCTCTGCACACTTTACAAATAAAATAAGATATCTTCGGTAATGAAATTTCATTTTTGTAGAAGCATAAACTTTAAATTATATAAAAGTATATATTCTTATCACTGAATATATATATATATATATATATATATATATATATATATATATATATATAAAAGTTATTCCAAGAGTAACTTAAAGAATGTACTTTTTAATTCTTCACATTTTTTCAGTGTAATGGTTTTGAAACAAAAACACTTTTCATTGTTAAATAAAAGAGTATTCGATGGATTTTTTTTTTCCTAAACTAAACGATGGAATTTTAATTATACATATTTTTTATATCGAATTAACAAAAAATATTAACTGTAACGTACCAATTTAGCTGAATAATTCTAATTTATAGAACGCCTCATGTTTATAGTATAAAATAGAACACCAACATAAAGTATATTATAATTAACCTTTTACAGTTATCCCAAATTATACTAGAATGGAAGCCCAAAGACACCACACAATGCCATGAAAAGAATCTAAACAGATTAGATTAAACTGGAGATTTGCTCAAAGAGCAAGAAACTACAAAATAACAGTACACAAAAAAAAATGTTCAACAATGAGCAATAAATGATCTAGGATGTCTAACTACATCGCAGCCTCCCCGCCAATATCACGATCACCAAGAGTCTCCACATCTGCTCACACCAAAGATTTGGTGATCGGTGATCATCGCAAAAGGAAAAAGCCAAAGAAGAGAACAGACACAAAAAGAAAGGCTAAGCTAGAGTAAAATATTTAACATGTTATTGAGCAAGCAAATTATAAAACAAGTTATAGACAAGCAAAGCAATAAGCATCCAAAACATGTGAAAGCAAACAATTAAAGGACTCTCTAACTCAATATCCAGATCATACTTTGATATAGAATTCTAAAGGAAGTATGCACCTGTGCTGGTTTCTAAACTCTGTAGAGTCTAGACGCAAGAGGTTATCACCCAACCACACACAAGGTTAATCCTCTAATGTCTTGGGCCCAATATGTCCCAAGACTAGGACCTTCTGCCACTTTTACAACATAAATTATTCTACTTGATGTGAGCATGAATAATTATTAGAGTTCAAGATACCTTCCTTTATCTAGACATCTTCTATATCAAGGTATACACTAACCACCATCACTAAGAGTTTCCCTTGAAACTCTTTTACCAACAAAATCCACATGCCATATCAAGCATTCAATTCTCATGCCAAACCACCACCAACCATATAATCATGTTTTCCATTTCATACACAACATAACAAGATCTCATTCAATCTCATGCTTAATAAATGCATACCAATGTCCAACCCAACCAAGTCATGACTCATTACATAACAACATATTATGCAAATGATTTGGGATATTAGAAATAAAACTGCAACTTGTGTAAAGCTCCAAAAATTTTGTATTTATATTCAAATTAAAGATGATTGAATCAAGAACCAAATGCAACAAGAACCAACTTAATTGAATAACTATAAAGAAAGTTAAGCACCAAACAAGCTACGAAGGTTAATGTTGTCAACAACCAAACTACAGGGACTTTGTGATAAAAAATGCTCTCACTATAGAGCTCCAACTCAAGATCCGACCGATCAAAGTTAAGAACTAGGTGTTATGGATCAGCTGTTAAAATTTCAGCTCAATCCAACGATTAACGAAGTAGGAACCCTTATTTTACGAAAAGTGTACAATGTAGGAAAATGGATAGCGCCACACCATATGCTTCTTGGTTGTGAAATTTTGACTTGTTCCACTGCACAATTTGGTATCTTGCACTTTTATCTTCTAACAATCATTTCAAAGTGGTTTATAAATGATACCAAACTGAACAATTATAACAATCAATATCTCTCATTCCAATTGCAATCCAAACTACATCAAATTCTCTAACCCATAGATACCCAAACATGAAATTCATCCCAATTCAATGCAATCATCAATCAAACATACTCAGCACATTTCAGAACGAAAATAAGTATGCACTATTTCAAAGAAAAAAGAAGACGTTCTAGCTTCCCTTACCTTAATGAGACTTAGCTAAACGAAATTGAACTTTAAGGAAGAGCACAACAACTCTAGGAACAAATTAAGGAGCTGAAATATATCGACACCTGAATCAAAACAGAGTTACAAGAACGAACCCTAAGCAGGGCCACCACAACACAATTGGAAAAAGGAAGGTTGAGGTCTACTTACACGGAAATATGAGCTCAAGCAGCTTCAAACAGGGACGACTCACTAGCTCAGGGAGGCAAAAGCTGGTGTCCTAACAAAGCTCTTGCAACACTACAAGGGAGGGGAAAAAACTGTTCTATGTAAAAAGTGGCAAAATGAAGAGTAAGTGATTGTGAGGGGGTCTTGGGGGTTCCAAAGTGGACTGAACTTGGACCCTTGAAAAGGCCAGGCCCAACCCCTCCCTAAGACATAGTGTAAAATAGAAGAAAAAAGGGTCTCACATTAACTGGAATAAAATGGTAATTAAATTATTTTATTTTGTTCAAGATACTTTATATTCTTTTATAAAGTATAGAGATAAAATTAATATATATTTTGAAATAGCGAAGAAATACAATTTTAAAATTTCAATAAATAATTTGAGGATAAATATTAATTTTATTTAAATGTTGAAACTAGATGTTATTCGAGATGTAGTTAATATACAATTGATTTTAGAATGTTTGAATTGAATATTATTGACGAGAAACTGATTTAGTGATGGAACTATGTTTGTTAAGTTATATAGTTTATTAGACTGGATTTTGAATGAGTGAAGTTAATTATATATATATATATATATAAATAAATAAATAAATATAAAAAATATATATATAATGATATTTCAATAAATTATAAATTATATTGTTTAGTTTGAACTATTTTAAAGTTGTACATGTTTAAGTGACTTTGAACAAAACCTTGAAAATTGATTTGTTGTATTGTATGGAGTTGAATTTATGATATTTTTATTAAATGATAGTTTTAGTTGAAACCAAAATATAAAAGATATTCAAACCTTGTTTTCGACATTTTTCTCACTCATGCAAATGATCTTTCACTTAAGTGAAAATAACATTGATAACCTAACTTTTAATTCAATCAAATATTTACTCATGTGGGAAAATTTTTGTTGAAGAAAGACAATTTTCCCTCAAAATAAAAAATAAATTTTCCTTTTTCTCTTCTCGTATTTTTAATAGATTGTATGTCAATGTTCGCTACAAATTTAAAGTGGACATTAATATCTATACATAATTGACTTATGATTTTGTCTGATGTATGTTATATGAAAATGGTTGTTGAGATTGTTGAAAAGGGTTGCACGAATTTGTAATATATGGGATGATATGTGAACTATTATTTGTAAGGAGTTAAGAGAATATATTTTACACAACACAATGTGCATAGATAGATATGAAGATTATAATTAATGAATTTACTTTAATACATTATTATTCTCTAGTGGGATATACTTAATGAGTTTTTAAGAACGCATAAATTTATCTAATAATTAATTCGTACATATATATATATATATATATATATATAAATTTATATTGTGACTACCATATATGTACTATATGAAATATATAGGTATTGGTCTACAAAGAATTATAGTTTTATTTGTGTTTTTTTTTCCACATTTATATTTGGTTAAATTACACATTTGGTCCCTATCTTTGTTCAGTTTCGTCAGTTTAGTTCTAATATTGTTTTTTTTTTCAATCAGGTCCTAATTTTTGACAATTTTGTTTAATTTGGTTTTTTTTTCCAACTCTATTTAAATTTGGTTATTTTTCCAACTCTATTTAAATGATTATCAGTAATGAACCGTGACTGTTATGTGTCACTTTATGATTTTTTTATTTTATTTTTTTTATTTTTGAAAAGATGTCCATGTGTTAACCCAATTGCGTACCATGTGTCAGAGTTAATGTTTTATATTCAATTTTATATATATACTAATTTTTAAATTTTCACATGAAACTAAAATTTGTATTTTGTTCAAAATTTAATATATTTTATCTTAAATTTAAAAAATCAGTCAATATAATATTTTAAATTTAATTAAGTTAAATTTTGTTGACATATGAGATACATGTAAATAATGTTATTTGTCAATTAAAAAATATAGTTTACAAGTGAAAAGAAAATTAATATAATTGAATAAAAGAGACTGTAGCTTCTTTTTTTTAATTTGAAGACTAAAATATATAAAAATTTTAAAAATAATAAATTTTAATTTACATCGATATTCAGATACTAAAATCATAATTAATTGTATATTTTTATTTAGATCATAGGGTTATAAAAACTGAATGATCGATATTGAGTTGGCATTGGATATCGATCGATCCCAAGTAAAGATTATGATCTCAATTTCAAATTAATATGATAAGAAAGATTATAATATCAGTGAGTAATTAAACCTCTGACAAGATAAAAGCTCAATAAAAACATTATAAATACAACATGTATGTCAACATATATAACATTTTAAAACTATCTCGGTTTAAAAACAGAACTATTCTAAAGAAATACTACCAACAAATACGGACAATAGAAGTTGGGAAATTAAAGATATTCTCAGTCCTACAAAGTTAAAATACATTTGAAAAGAAAGTATAACCAAAACTTGACTCATCCTAATATTTTTATCTACATAGAGATTTGAACTCCGTATATTAGATTAAGTTTATTATACAAATAATTGTATAACCAAACGTACTAATGATACAAAAACTCTCCCGCAACTTCTCAACAATGTAATATAGCATTCATTGAAATGGTGATATTTCCTCTTAGTACTGATATCCAATTCATCCACTTAAACATTTATAATAATTTCAACTCTGTATTATATTTAAGCAAATTTAAACAACTACCCAATCTAAATCGTCTACATATAGTCCTATTATAAAAAGAATACACGAATGATCCACCGAATAAAATAACACACATAACGGCCCAAATCCTCTACTATAAAGGATAGCGTATAGTGAAGAGCCGCTAATTCCAAAATTTAGGGAATTACAAGCGAGACTCCTATTATCTTCCCACAGATACACAGGACTTGGGCTTAGTCCAGACGCATCCAGAATCTGAACATTGACCCAACATAACTAAAGGGGCCCCAGCCCATAAGGAAAGGCAGACACAATTAATGACTCTATAAATACACGTGGAATCCAACAATTAAGGAGTATACTCTCATTAATTCACTAATTAATATGAGATTTGACTCTTGAGAGCCCTTGCTGACTTGAGCCCTTTCCACAAGTAACCCCTCAAGGGTCGAGGCTGTCAACATTAGGAGAAGACGCATACAAGTCAAGGAAAAACCAGTCCGAAAATCAGTGATTGAGATAAAATGTGTTTGTATTATATTCTGTTATTATTTCCGCAGGAACAAAATCATTTAACCCAAAAATATCATTTTAAAGTATAGCAAATTCGTTGGATGAAGTAAAATTCCCTTGCCGAATTTAAATAAGTTAATTGCTCTGGAATTGAGTTTCATTAGGTGAATTTTCATTAGCTAGGTGAGAATAATGTAGAACCAAAATAAAATAAAATAAGCAACTTCACAATATTCTGAAGACAAATTAATGATTTTGTAAATTAAACAATTCCAAAATTTTCAATCAATGAGAACATACAACAAGCATCATAATTAGCATCACAATATTATTTCAAACAATTTCTCAAAGGTTGGACACTCTCAAACTCAACTAGAGATACAATTTAATATGCACAAAAAAAATAGCATGGAACAATTAAATTGTTGGAGTTCACAACTAGCTTTATTTACTTGTCATCTAACCCAAGGGTTACAACATTCAAATACAATGATAAAACAAAGTTAAAAACACCACAAAAATATATGTTGTTATTTACTACACTTAATCATATCAAAACTAGAGAAGAAAATAATCTCAATTAAAACATACATATAAATCATATTTTGAAATCTCCTTTTATGTAACTAGATTCTACTTTTATCATCATAAAATTTTCTATTAATAATATTTTTTTATAAAACTTTTCCTAATAAAAAACAATCCAACATGAGACAAATTCAATAATTCCTTTAACAATTCTTTAATAATTATAATCAGCGTCATTTATAATTTAAAACAATAAAAAAAGGCATAAAATCACACCAAACTCTCAAAAGTCTAACTATACCTCCAAATCAACTAAAACAATCATTACAAGAAAAAACAATAAAATAATAACATTTCTTAGTTAACAGAATAATTGAAACCTTGAAATATTCATAGATAGACAAAAAATGAAGGATAGAAAGAATTTAAAAAAAAAATCTAAATCAAATAATCAATTACAAAATATCTTTATTTAGTCATCTTCTTATCCATTAAATCTTTTAAAAATAAAAGACAAAGCATTTAGTAAACATAAAAACTATGGAATAGAGAGTTATGAGAAAGGAAGGAAAAAGAAAACGATACCTGGTTCACATTGTCTTATATCATTTTCAGTTTTTTGTATTTCGATGTACATCGATGTATTATTACATGATTTGTACTATTAATCATAACTAGTTTTTCTCTCTTGTATTAATTAAATGAAGGATTTAACTAGAAAAAAAAAATGTCTTAAAATTTTCAAAAAGTTGTAAATAAAAGGAATAAACTTCTATAGTGAACAAAAAGAATTAATCTACATACGACTAAATGCAATTAATGGTTCTAGTTAATAACTACTCCTCCTCGTACTCGTCAATTAATTTATATATATCTTTTAAAAATAATTGATTTAATTTGTGAGAGTAAATTGATTAGTTTAGAATACTGTTTCACAACTGTTTTGTTATATTTAATGTATAAGAGAAGTTTTAGCATTACAAGGTATTCCTATTCGAAAGAGAAATTTTTTATGACATTAATTTTACTATTTACCATCGAAAACAAAGGTGTTACCTGTTCGTATTTTTAAATTTTTATAAATATTTAAGTTAAAATTAATAATTATTTTAAAATAATGATTAAAGATAAACTATTTATTAAATAATTAATTTTTAAAATAATAAGTAAAATTAAAAAAATAAAATATATATACAAAAGAACAAAATCTTTTTATAAAATAACGGTTAAATACAAAAAAGTGTTTTTTAAAATAACGATTAAAGTAAATTATTTATTAAATAATTAATTTTTAAAATAATAATTAAAGGTAAAATTAAAAAAATAAAATGTGAATACAAAAGAAAAAGTCTTCTTTGTATATTATTAAAAATTATTTCTACACCAATAATTCTAATTAATGTAAAAATATTTTAAAAACTTAATATCAAACAATTTTAAAAAATCCTAGAAATGTCTTATAATTAGGGAATAAGTAATAAAAAAAAACTCCAGTAATGATTAACTTATTAAGAAAAATTAATAGTTAAACAAGCGAAAAATCCCTCCCACCACTTTCATTCTCTATGTGTATTTTTTTTTTCTCTTTCCAGTTTTCTCCGACTTATTCCTCTAAATTCCATCTCTTTCATCTCATTAGAATCAACAATAGTTAGAAAGCTAAATATCGTTTTTTAACAAGAGTAAGTTCCTGTGTGTTCTAAAGATTTTCTTTTTTTCAAAACCACTCTTTTGTGCCCAAATATCTCATTGAATTTCGTGTATAATCTTGGATTGTATGCATTGACGTAATATAATAATTAGGAAAATAATAGTTTCATCGACAAGATACCCATATAACAGTACACTTTAACGATATATATATATATATATATATA
>Ga0214545_1000638_pt1 | contig 58252 bp, 39 predicted proteins | sample CNSS4metaG_FD_160064 | JGI IMG/M metagenome (GOLD analysis project Ga0214545, IMG submission 160064) | Root nodule microbial communities from cowpea collected in UCLA plant growth center, Los Angeles, California, USA - CNSS4 | ecosystem: Host-associated > Plants > Roots > Nodule | place: USA... | reverse complement strand
ATATATATATATATATATATAAAATGAAAATTTATGTTAAACTTATCCCAAAAACACCATTGTCCACTACTATGGCTTTAAGGAACTTTCGCATTTGCTCGTGAACACGCAATCTCAAAGGCATCGAAGCAATGCTCATTTGGGTTAAAGAAAAATATATGAAACCAACAGAAGCAAACAAACCAGGCATTGACACGTGGATGTACGTGGAGTTTCATGTTGGCCACCAAAAAAGGCGGGAGAACAAACTTGATCGGTAGTTTATTTTGTTTTTTCTTTGGGTACCATATTGTTGTTGTTGTTGTTCATATTCACATACACACAAATTCCTTCCTTGCATTTGTATCATGAATCTTTCCTGCAACTGTACTCAATGATGTTTCTCTCTTTTGCTTCCTAGCCAGGTTTCTCTTTTTCCACAAACTCTTCAATTTCTATCATTTGGCCTATATATCGTATCTTCGTTTCATTGTGAAATCTACCTAATTGGTTGTTATCATATCTAACAAAAATTTGTAAAGCAACATATCATTGCATGATGTATGGTTACAGGAAATCTTCTTAGAAATTGTACAAAGAAATGTTTTTGATGTAGATCTGTTTTGTGATACTTGAATATATCAAACAGGCCCTTTGAAATCTGAAGCCACTATCTTGTATCAACCATATACAGTTCTACCTTCATGTTGAATTAATGGATGCGTAAATTAAATTAAAAAAAAAATAAAGTGTTAACAGCGGAAAGGAAAATGGGGTTAAAATTCAACCATTGAAGAGTTCCATTTATTTGATTTCAGGTGTTGTGTTGTGAGTTACACAGAGTTGATCTGCTGGTTTTGAAGCAGATTTCAATAATGATTCTTGCTGCTCTTCTAACTTCAGTTGGAATTAACCTTGGACTATGTTTCATATTTTTCACCCTCTACTCTATATTGAGAAAACAACCTTGTAATCTTATCGTCTATGCTCCACGCTTAGTTTCTGAAAGAAAACGTGAAGAGGGTGGTCAATCTAACTTGGAACGTTTATTAGCTACTACTGATTGGGTCTCAAAAGCCTGGGAGACCTCTGAAGAACAATTTCTATCAACTGCAGGCTTAGACGCTTTTGTCTTTATGCGCATATTTGTCTTCAGGTGATTTAAATTATTCAATGGATTCTAGATTTAAACATTTAAACAACTATCATGTCATTTTTCTAAAACTCATTATGCTGGCTAATCAAGCCCCTTTCACTAATTTTGATGGAAATTCCTACATCATGAGTTTAACTTATCTACGTTTAGGCAAGTTCATGCATAAAAGGTAAAAGTATGTATATGTGGTTTCTGCATCTGATTTGAATTCCCATTGTTGTGGTAAATTTGATTCAAATGTGTATTCATTAGTTAACTCAGACTAAATTGTATCAGTGGTCACTGTGTCTCTGACTACTTTTCCATATATATATTGGTGTTTCAATTTTCTGTCACCATGTTGAATGTTTTTGAAGGGATCACTTTTTTTGCTTATTAATGTTTTTCCTCTTTGTGCATTGTGCAGTTTAAAAATATTTACTTTTGGTGGAATTGTGGGGCTCCTCATTCTTCTTCCAATTAATTGTATGGGGAGTCAGCTTCGTGATAACTCTAATTTTCAAAACAAGTCTTTGGATTCCTTCAGTATTTCTAATGTTAACAATGGTTCAGACAGGTGAATATTATTGATCAAGATGCTTTTCTCCTCCGATTTGGGCCTTGATTATTTATTTTTTAAATTTGTTTTAGCTATAAGGTGTTAGAAAGAAATCTTTATAAGAAATTAGGATTGATCCATTCATATTATCCTAAACGGTGGAAGGGGAAAACTTCTAGGTATGTCACTGTCATCCTTATTAAATAGAAATTTTAAAGCTTTTATCATGTAGTATTATGACATGTTACTAGATGGTTCACCTCTCCATTTTTGTGCAAGTTTTTATGTTTTTGTGCCTCTCATTCCCTTTTTCATTTCTCCATTGAAGGTATACCATTGTGGTTTCAAATCTCTATCTGATTGCTCTGTTACTTTTATGAATGGAAGAGGAAGTTCTGATCACTACTGATTTACCACTGTCATGAATTTATATAGGGTAGCCCTGGTTTTCAATTACTATTTTTCTTCTCAAAATATGCAACTCCATCCTAGCACTTGGGGCAAAAACATCTATTTGTTTGTTGTAATTACACCATTTGTGAGCATGAAAAGATTTCCTCACGAGTGTTAATGATTTTTTATCTATATCATAACATGGTAACTCTGATCGCTAGATTTGGCCTTTCGCAAGGTTATGGATCCACTTTTGTGCCGCATATGTCTTCACTGTAGTTGTCTGCATTCTTCTTTATTATGTAAGTAGTTTTTGTTCAAATTGTTTTGTAAATGCACAAGATTTTTCCAGTTTGCTAAATGACAAAAGACAGTGATTCAATTTCATGCTTCATGTTTTTGCCATATTCAGGAGTATGAGTATATTTCATCAAAAAGAATTGCTTGTTTCTATTCATCCAAGCCTGAGCCTCATCACTTTAGTATATTAGTAAGAGGTATTCCTGTTCCAACTGGAAGCAATTGTACCGATATTGTTGAGCACTTCTTCCAGGAGTATCACCCTTCTACTTATCATTCACATGAGGTTGTTCGTCGAAGCAGTAAACTTCAAATCCTAATTGTAAGCAGTTTAATGGAGGTTTAGTTGGTTTAAATATTTTCTCTTGACATTTGCTTAATTTTTCTTCTTTTAGTTTTTTGTTATAGTATATGAATCTCGGACACGCCTCACTCTGTGTCTGACAGGTATCGGACACCATGTTATGTCTAAGTGTCTGTTTCCGGTGTCCATGTTGGTGTTCATACTACATATGTTATGGTGCCTCAAATTCTTGATCCTATATATGTCTTCTCAATATCTACAATCCATTAAGAGAAAAGAAGTATGATGATAGGAAACCAGGAACATTACTATTGAAAGAAAACACTAAAACAGAAAAAACGGATAAAAAGAACAGCTAGTGCATTCATACCATTTTAAACTTCCTGTGAACACCAATAAGTTCAAAGGCACAAATAATTCTTTCCTTTTGGAGGCAGACGGATGATGGTGGGTTTGGATTTAAATATTTTTTACTGTGAAGTTTTGAACTTCTTAGAAATCTTCAATGGGAATAAGCAACCTAAGTGTGTATGCTCTTAGAAATGTATAGTTGTATCTAACTTCAGTTCTTTTTTCAATATTGCCTATAGATCTATATTATACTCTTTTCTTATTAAACTATATTCCTCACAGACAGATGCAGAGAGACTGTACAGAAGGCTCACCCAACTGAAGAACAACGACGACACTCCTCGACGGCAAAGGCGTGATGGATGTTTGGGACTTTTTGGTCATAAAGTTGATATGTTAGATCATTATGAAAAGACATTAGGAGACATTGCAGACAATGTGAGAATAGAACAGCGTTCATTGGCAGGAAAGGTAATTTATCTATCATGTCTCCTAATAATAACCTTCAGGACTTAAGTAATAATTTTTTTTCCAACAGGGTTGTTTAATGTCTAGTGTGGTTTACACCCTATACCAGAATAACAACTTTTCATGGTTAAATTGAATATATAATATATGCACTTGTTTAACAACTACTTTCAATTTATAAGGAAGTTCCAGCTGCATTTGTCTCATTTAAGTCACGATTTGGTGCTGCAATAGCTCTAAACATTCAAGAAAGTGTAAATCCCACACACTGGATTACTGAGCAAGCTCCAGAACCTCAAGATGTTTATTGGCCTTTCTTTTCTGTCACATTCATTAGAAGATGGATCAGCAAGCTGGTGGCTTTTGTTGCCTGCAATGTTCTTACAATGCTATTTTTAATCCCAGTTGCTCTGGTACAAGGTCTTACCCATCTTGATCAGTTGGAAACCATGTTCCCTTCTCTGAAAAGCATACTGAGAATGTAAGTAGGAAATGTTACCCATTGAACTTTTCCTTTCCCTACTTACGCATGCTATATAACCAGATCATATATATAAACATTTGTGCATTGCGTTACATGAGAAATGGGAATTATTTTCAGCCCAATTTAAGTACACATCTTTGGGAAAGACTTGATTTTCTATCCTCTTGATTGTTTTCTGTGTGTTTTTTAATTGAGGGTCTTCAAGTGATACTCAGAAGGGTTACATTTTGTTCATAGTTTTTGGTTGCATTCTGTTAGTTGGCTTGACTAGTATTCTGAGTTGTTGCGTTTTTTTTTTTTTTTTTTTCTGTCTTTCATTATTTACTCTGGCTAGGGAAGGAAGCTACATAATTCCTCTCCCTCTCTTTGATTTTTTCTTTTTCGCTCCACTATTTTTTTCTTATACAGGAAAATGAAAATGATACATTTCTTATTTTCATTTTCGTGCTGTGTACTTCTAATTTCTCCAGCTTGTGCAGTTTTTATGAGATAGAACATAGAATATATGCAGGCTAATTGGATTAGATAGGTAGATTTGGTGAACCAGTATTGGTGGGTGTACTGAGTTGCAAAATTGGATGTATTATAAAATTTTAAGAATTTTGAATTCACTTTGACGGCTTGTAAGTTGCAACAATGTTTTATTTTTTTTGATGAGAAACAGTAACAGTGTGAATGGCAACTAAAGTAGAGGTTCCTATGTCTGCTTGTTGCAGGGCAGTTGTCAGCCAAGTTATAACAGGATACCTTCCCATTTTGATTCTTCAGATGTTTTTGTCAGTTGTGCCACCGATTATGATTATGCTTTCATCTTTGCAAGGATACATATCATGGAGTCAAATACAAAAAAGTGCATGCACTAAAGTATTATGGTTTACTATATGGAACATTTTCTTTGCAAATGTATTATCAGGGTCAGCTTTCTATCGATTGACGATTTTTCTTGAGCCCAAAGAGTTTCCCAGAGTACTAGCTGAAGCTGTACCAGCACAGGTCAGAACAATTGCTTGTTTCACAACTCAAAATTCTGCAATATTTTCTATAGATCTCACCATATTGAGGGAATACTTCAAATGAAAATTTATGATTATTTGCTGATGCTGTGAGGAAACTGCTTCATATGTTGTGCATAAGATGTTCATAATTTATATACTTCATATCTGGTGCAGGCATCATTCTTCATAGCATATGTTGTGACATTCGGATGGACTAACATAGCATCAGAACTCTTTCAATTGATTCCACTTCTTTACAACTACTTTAATGTAATTTTTTGTGGAGATAGTGACACTGATGATTTTGAGGCACCATCAATTCCTTACCACAGTGAAATTCCCAGGATTCTTTTCTTTGATCTTCTTGGTGTTACATATTTCATCCTTGCTCCTCTAATACTTCCATTTCTCTTAGTCTACTTTTGTTTGGGATACATCATTTATCGCAACCAGGTTTGCAAATTGTTTTTGTTTTCCTCTTTCCATATATACTCTTATCTTCCTTATTTCTTGTATAATATGCATTTAATATAGCATAGCTAGCATATTACCTTATTAAAAATGATCACTTTGCAAACTTAAGACGATTTGAGATGCAAATACAAGTGTTATCAGATTATCACAACAACAGCTTGTCACATATGGTCTAACTCTGGCAAGTTTGAACATGATGTCTTAAATTTCCCATGTGATTACTAAAGTTCTTATGATGTCTTCAATTTTGTTTCTGTGACAGCTTTTAAATGTTTATGTGCCAAAGTACCATACTGGAGGAGAGTTTTGGCCTACAGTGCACAACTACACAATTTTTTCATTGATACTGATGCATATTATAGTAATTGGGATATTTGGGCTGAAGAAGCTTCCACTTGCATCTGCTTTGATTCTACCTCTTCCTATTCTCACTCTTCTATTCAATGAGTATTGCCGGAAACGCTTCTTTCCTATTTTCAAGTCTTATCCTACAGAAGTATGGTGGTTGAAAACTCATTCTAATTTGTTTTAACTTTTTGTTGTTGATTACTTTGTCTACTATACATTTTTCTTGTTTAGTTACCAAGTTATGAGTATTACTACTGCACTTTTTGCATGCCCTGATAAGCATTTAACTTCTCATTGTTAACATTGTCTTGGTTCTTGTCACTCATAAAAGTCACCTTATAATGTCTTATTGTACTTTTTATGATGTTCAATTGGTTGTTGGGTTGGCTTCACCAAAGTTGTCACAATTATGAGGAACTGTGTTCAGTGTAGAGAAACACATGTTGCTATTATGATTATAGCATTTCCTTCTGCTTTGAAGTAACTTACAGCTGAGTATTGTTCTTGCAATCTGATGAAGCTAAGTGTGGTGCATGCAGTGTTTGATCAAGAAGGACAGAGAAGACCAAAATGACCCTAACATGTCTGAATTTTATGATAAGTTGGCCAGTGCATATAATGATCCAGCTTTGATGCCAATCAAATATTCAGGAAGGTGTGGTAATAACCCCAGGCTTCCTCTACTTAATAACTTAAAGGTTTAAGTTCATAATTAGCTTCTTATGGCTTCCCTTGTAAGTAACAATGTAGAGTTTAACACATGGTTTGTTATGCTGGTAAGACAATGTACCTTCAACTTCTGACTTTGAATTTATATTTGATTATCCTCTGTAAGTTGCATATGTTCTCTTGATATTTGCATGAAATATTGTTGCCACTCAATTTGGATAAACTTGTTCTTACACAATACTTATGAAACAAACAAAAAAATGTTGCTCATTTTCTAAAATTAATTTTTGCATAAATGCTATTTTTCATACCTTGGTTATTGTGTAAGTTAAATATTAACTTTTGAAAAAACAAACAACTAGTATTAGAGAGTTTTGGTAAATTAAATTATGCATAAAATAATTATACGTTTGAAGAACTTATTTTATTTGTTAAGAAAAAATTATATAATCATGCCCATGTCTGAATTCCCAATCATTTTTTAATTGCATAGTCAATAGGTAAATAAATATCATATAATAAATAATACATCTAAATACTGTATTACTTGAGAGTAGAAATATGAAAAACATAATTTAGTCTATTTTGTTGTTGTTGCTTATAAAAACTAAGAGGAATAAAACGGTGTAAAATAGTATTATATATGTCATTAATCAATTGCAAACCACCATGATAAGTTTGTGATTTGCGATTGCATAATATAAGGAAACAACGCTTTTCCATTGTCTATGATCATATAATTCATTGTTTGAGAAATATCTTAATAATCCTTGTTTTGAATACAAAATTCACCTTAAAAACTGATTCAAAGCCTTGAGTAATAATAATATATATTTAACAACACTTTTGTTTTATGGACCATTTTAATTATACAATTTTTACTCCTACATTAACTTTACATTCAATATTTGACAAAAATGCTAAACGATACTATTATCCATTTACGTTGAGACTCAATTGTGACATCAACATTTTAAAAATAAAACATTAGAAGAATGGTATAAATATATCAGTACAAAATATCATGATATTTATATTTATAAAAACATGACAGTGACAACTTTCTTTGATCTGTTGGTAGAGAACAATACCTTCCAAATGTTCCTCACGAAAGCATTATTCATTTTAATGTGTTTTGTGTTTGTTTTCTTGTCAACTTCTTATTTGTTGCCAGTTTCTGTTAAGACCTTTTATTTCTTGCTGAGTCAATACAAATAAAATAAGTCCAAATGGACCAAACTTTGTCCTAAAAAACATTTCATTCTGTTCCTTACAACTGTTTAAGAAAAACAAACCATGAATATTTCTTAAGACACATTATAATGTTTAATGATCTTGTGATCAAATTTAAGACAAGTTTTTGGGTCCCAACTTACTGAATTTTGTAGTGACTATAAGAAAAAGTAAATGTACTTGTAAGAAGTTTGCAGATAAAAACATCAAAGATGACACAACAATGTAAAATCATCTGAATAAATTGATGTACTATAAGGTTATATAATTGTGGCTTGAACGAAATTATGTTCCTGGTGGGGTATTGAAGCAATTCTATTCTCTTGCCTTCATTTCATAAGACAAGAGCAAAAAAACACCTTAATTTTATATTATTATGTTTTTTGTGTTTTAAGATACTACCACATTCAAATAACTATGGTTTTTATTCTAGAACTCAAAGGATCTTAAATAAATCACAAAACAATATGAAAACATAGCTCAACTAATTCCAAGCTATAATCCAAACGCCAACTGCAACTTCCTATGGTTTCTGCATCTTAGTTCATAGATTTTGGCTACACAGGATTTTTCTTTTCTGTTTTTCCTTTTCTTGACAAAATGCTGCGTAGTTCTGTCTGAAATCTTCTGCATGTCTAGAAAAATTTGCCAGAAAGAGCAAATGGTGAACAGCGTGAAAATCATAATCTTAAAATAGATACTAAATCAAATATTGTTTTAATATGTAGCAGTGACCAATTCAAGCTAGAACTACAGCATAAAACATATTTAAATTCTTATATATGTTCACAGAAAGTGAAATCTAAATACCCTTTATCCAGATCCAACCAGCTTGCACCAGTTACAAAGTCTGAGAAGCTGCCAAATGTTCTATATAAAGCTTAATTTATACAGAAACAAACAAATGGAGCCAATATCAGTGTGTGACCTTTTCCCCTCTAAAAACTGAACCATTCCAAAGTTTCACTCACCACACTACCCCTCCTTATAAAAGCCTAAACAAGCACAAAAATTTCACAGCAAAACCAAGTTAGGTACCTTAAAAGAACCTGTTAAGAATTGGACTTTAAGTCTAACTTAACCCTACAAAACTAGCTTGTAAAGTGAGGTTTGCATCTACTTATATACTATAAACTCGTGTTACTTATAGTCGACGTGGAATCTCCAACAGAATCACTTAGAACTTAAAAGTGTAAGAAAACCAAGGAGGCAAGCAGTGTAACTTCTCATAGGAAAATGGCAAGGAAGAGAAAGGTTTCTGAAGAAGTTGAAGAGAGAAATCCATCTGATGAAACCATGGCATGGGATGAGGTGATAAAGGAAGCTGCTGCACTAGGAAGTGGCAGAAGATTGAGGAAGAGATTTGTTGGGGTGAGACAAAGGCCTTCAGGAAGATGGGTGGCTGAAATAAAGGATACAATTCAGAAGATAAGAGTGTGGTTAGGAACCTTTGATACAGCTGAGGAAGCTGCAAGAGCCTATGATGAAGCTGCATGTCTTCTTCGAGGTGCCAACACCAGAACAAACTTCTGGCCTAATTCTCAATCTTCCTCAACTCCTGTTCTTCCCTCAAAGATTACCAATCTCCTCCTTCAAAGGCTCAAAGCAAGGAACAACACTAGAACAAAGCCTTGCACTGTTTCTTCAACCAACCAGCAACAAAACCAACAAGAAGATGTACGTGGAACTGAGTCAACATGTTTCACATTGGACCAATTCTCAGATTTGCTTAATGACTCTGAAGATTACAGCACGAACAACAATGAGTTTGGCAATGACAGTGCACAAATTGATTGCATCACAAGTAGCCTTGAATCGTGTTTGAATGAGAATGATGATTGCAGGGAAAAGGAAAAAGAAACGGAAATGGAATTTGACTTCAACAGTGTGACACAGACATCAAGTGCTGATGTAAATTCAGGAGAGGAAAGAGAGGAAGACAGTGAAGAAGGAAGTGATTTGAGTGTTCAGGATTTTCAGTTCCTGGACAATGTTGTTCCATCCAGTTATCAATATTCAGTATTTGAGGTCACTGAAGAGATTGAGGAGCAGTTGGAGGCTGAGAACTGTGGTGATGAGCCTTCAATGTTTAGAGATGTCATGAAGAGAATGAAATATGAGAGGAAGTTTTCAGCTTCCCTCTATGCCTTCAATGGAATACCTGAATGCTTGAAGTTGAAAGTTGAATCAGGAAACAAAGATAGAAGTGGGGTTTGTATTTCTAATGAACTAACCAACCTCAAGATGGCTTGCAGCAAAAACAAAATTGAGGGTATTGAGAAGAATGAAGAACAAATAGAAGCAATGGATAGGAAAGAACCACAAATATCCAGTATTGATGATGAACTGTTACTATGGAATTCACTTGATCTTCCTGTTATTTGTTGTGTTAACTAGCTACCATTCAACCAGTTTCATTCATTTATGTAACTTTTGAAATATGCTATGAAACATGTACGGTAGCATCGGATTTATGAAATGAAAAATATTTTATAGTAAATACTGTGTAGTTATTTATTTCTACAATCATATTTCCTTGGCTAATAGTTCCAAACAAACGTCCCCTAAATTACGCAACCTGGCGACAACGTCCAATTAAAAGAATTTCAAATTATGTAACTTAATAATATTTTTATATTGAGTAATCTGTAAACCATTTTTGAAATCAAATTTTTACTTTCGGATTGGCCAATCTGCTATTTGATTTTTTACTTTTGAAGGAAATTGCATGCATGTGGTGCAAGAGAGACATGTCTTCTAGTGTTTTCAGTTCGACTTATATCATTTTAGGGTACTAAATTTAAAATTTGAATTTTATAAAAACTTGAAACATAATGTGAAACTTATTTATGACCCTTAGTGATATCAATTAAAATTTAATTTGCCATGAAGGCATTTATCCTCCTGTAAATAGTACTGTTTCCATTGCTTTTTAGGTCATCGCACGTATTATTTTGCTGTAATGTAACCTTAATGTGAGTCCTAATGAAGATAAATTACAGTTTTATTGGATATTTGGATGAATATATTCTTCTAACCAGGCATGTTATATAAAATTAAGTATATCTAAACTTCCAACGTTTCTAAGATCCCGAATCCATTTTTGAATTATTAACCAGTCAAAATTGTGAAACTATAATCAAAATAATAACTGTGAATTAAATAACCAAGAAGTCTTTCCCTAATGATCCACAATATTATCCAAAATTATAAAATCTGAAAATATTATGAATCAATCAATCCAAAAGATCTCGGACAAGTAAAATCCTTCAAAATTGCCAGCGTACAGTGAGCCAGGAAAATTTAAATTCTCAGTACCAGTCTGAAATGAGGTTGCATTCAACATGAGTAATGTGAAATTAGATTTATGAGAAAACAAGGGCTAATCTGCAAAAGTAGTAGGCAGCCTAGGCATCCCTTCCAAATAGCAACAGTCATTTACAGCACTTGGTTGAAAACCATACACATACTGTGAGTTAGGGGCTATTTAGCTTTTCCCAAGAAATTAAATGACCAAGAGATAGGAACAACTAGTTGAACACCATTGTTAACGAACCAAATCCCATATTTAGGATTGGCTCATTATAATGTTTACCCATAGAAAAACGGGGGGTACCAGAGGAAAGATACTTATATGTACAATGAAAGCTTATTCACATAAAACACAAGGCTTATTTAAGTCTCTTGTGATCCTAAGCTCTTTGCTCTAGAGGACGCGAAGCTGTGCAAGGAAAGCAGCACACAGATCCAAGAAAAGAAACTGTGGACCCTGCACCCTTTGAAGATCAAGCAGATACTTTTCTTCCCGAGTTTTGTAAAGCTGTGAAAGTGAACGTAAGAATTAGAGAATATTCTGGAAAAATACAAATACCCAATAACAACAGATGAATTAGTTAATTAAGAAGACAATCTCCGTCCCCCAAGGGTATACCCCTGCCAAAAAACAGGAATGATTTAAATATCACGTGAGGGAAGGAAAATAATAAGACGACTCTTTAGGTTTTTCTACTTTTGCGATTCAGCTGTGGCTTTAATTTAGCAACTACTCATCCGACCATCAGAGCAAAAACGTCATTACTGATGCCATAGAAGATTTTTTTTTTATATCACATTATGTAAAACATTATGGTTTTAAAGGTAAATTACCTGCACTTCAAATTTGACCACGTTTGCAGTAGAAATAGCATCATTCTCAATAATGTTGGAGTCATCTCCAAAGTAATGGTTGTTACCGTGCACATTATTGTTCACCATTCCTTCGTGATGGCCAGGAATGGCAGCAACCCACCTGCACTTCATGTTGTAGTGTCCAATTTTCTTCCAACAAACATTTAACTCTTGCAAAGCTTTAAGGACCTCAGTCATTATTTCTCGAGGATGGGCTCGTGACTGTCACAAGATAATGAACAAAAGTAACACGACATCAAACTACATTTTTTATGGCAACTACTACAAAAAATCAGACAACCGTTAGATAGAAAGTATAAACACTAGTTAGTTCTTCACAACTGCAATATCGTGGTGCACATATCCAGAGAGGAAATAAATTGTACAAAATACAACACAGACAAATTAAACATTGACATCCAACAAATTCCTCTCAAACAGCAACATCACCATGGGTGACACTGTCGTACCTGAAGCCCAAGCGCCCATTTCCTTTCAACGGGGAACTGTGGCCTCGATCCTACTCCTGGATAATCCATATAGCCTGGAAAGCGTTGTCCAACAACTGAAGAAGCAACTTCATTGGAATGCATTTGGTTAAAACTGGAATCCTAGCAAAAACAATATAAACCCAAAATTAATGAGCTTTGCATTGGATTCAGTTTTAAATGGAAATATAATATCAAGTAACGTTAGGTTCCATTGTTATAAATCCACAAAGAACCAAAGTCAGGCTAGAAAGACATTTAATGTCAAGGTTAAAATGATAGAAACAACTGAGATCAATGTGATGAAACTCGTATTACAGGAATCAAATCCAGGACCACAGCAGCTCATTGAGGAGCTGGTTTCCCACCCTAAGTTTACCCTGCCCCTCCCCTTCCTCTACTCCCTTTACATTCTATAAAATCCCACCTCTTCCCTCCTCCTTTACACCTTACTAAAAAGCTCTTATAAAGCTCTCCCCCCTTCACCCCTTTTCTCACATTTCAAATGCAACCTTCGGTTGGAGTATCCAATTACCCAATTTTCTGCTGTCCCTTCCCATCACTTTGGCTTTCACCAACAGAACACAGAGGTGCCAAACATATACTAACACATATCACAAGCAATCATATAGCCCAGTTTGCATAGGGATAATATACACAAACATCAGAAAAATGTCTTATTTCTGAATCATTATCAGAGCTAAATGACTAAATCAGAAAATGGGGACCAACTACTTATGAAATATTAAAAAAAGGGGAGCTTAAAGAAACCCACCATGGACTCCTGAAACTCAGCACCAAGATAACCACTGGAAACCCGGAATCGATTGTCCAATAGCAAATAGTATGCTACAGTACCCTGAAATATATAGATGGTAGTAAGAGACAATCTAGCAAACGTAGAAGGAGAAAGCCATAGGCACAAACCTCATTTTGTATCCTGTTCCGAAGGGATTCAATCAATTGATTCCTGTCAAATCCCATCTTCACCACTTCCTGAAGAATCTCTTCATCAATCTACAAAACCATGATATCATTTAGACTGATTATAATACATCAAGTAATACACACAACAATTTCCAATGTGAATGAATGAGAAGTGCAAAAGTTTGAAAACAGAAAGTAGCTGAAAAGATACCAGAACCCGAAAAGATACCAGAACCCTTAAGACTTGTGAAGTCACTCAAGGTTTCCAACCAGGCATTTCACTTCAAAAATAGTATTCTCAACTATATTTCTCATGAACCATTTATAATATAATATAAAGAAGAGTGAAAACGGAAGCAGAAAGAGAATGACAAATAAAGATATAAAAATAAACCTTTTTGGCCTGTTGCAGTGTATCTGGTGGGGGCACAGCCAAATAACGTGGAAGACGAGCTTGGAACCATGGGTGTTGACGGATCTCAGGTATGGTCATTCTCCTCATAGGATCAACCACAAGCATCCCTGGTATCAAATCCCTAGCACCAGGTGATAGATGACTTGGAAGGGTGTATATCCCACCCTACATGAAACAACCAATGTTTAATTCAAACACTCCTGTTGCATTAATATAAATAACTCAAAACTACAACCTTTCCATTTGCAAAGTTTCAGAAGATTAAAATGATTAAAAAATGGACAAAGGAAAAAGAAAATGCACATAGCAGAAATAAACATAAAAAGAAGCAGGAACTGAACACATGGAAAATTAGCCACATATCCAAGGCCTGGGTAGTTTTCACACTCAATAAAAAGAAGGAACAGAAAGCAGGAAACCTATTTATTTAATATTAATCAATACTATTGATTAACTAAATAAAATCAATATCAATAATACCTTTATTTTCTTGAAGAGATTTGGAATGTTTTCATCATCAAAAGGAAGAGTGCCGCAAAGAAGAGCATATAAAATTACACCACAGCTCCAGACATCCACTTCAGGTCCAGCATACAATTTCCCGGAGATAACCTGTGACAAAATAACCAAGTATAGCAGCTAAGAAATACAAATCACAAGATAAAATATAAACACACCACACACGCACACATTCCTCAACAATAATAAAAAAAATAACCATCATCATTGTGTATCTCATTACAAAACAAAGAATTTCAAACCTCAGGAGCTGCATAGTTAGGGCTTCCACAGCTGGTTTTAAGAAAGTGACCATCACGCATGATGTTGCTCAAGCCAAAATCAGCAATCTTGACATTCCATTTGGAGTCCAAAAGTAAATTCTCAGGCTTCAAATCTCTATGAACCACCATATTCCTGTGACAGTACTCCACACCAGAGATTATCTGCTTCCAAAATCAGAAATTAGCTTGAATAATGTGTGACAGTTGTCTTCTCAACTACACAAAATAGTAAACAATCCCACCTGTTGAAAAAAATTGCGAGCTTCATCTTCCTGCAACCTACCTTTCTCTACTATGTAATCAAAGAGCTCTCCAGATTTCACATACTCCATAACAACATATATGTCAGATGGAGTTTCTATGACTTCATAAAGCCGTATAATGTGAGGATGCATGAATAATCTTAAAATTTTGATTTCTCTCCTCACTGCAACAAGTTTTGATAAAAGAAAGGGGGAAAAGAAATGATAAGTATATTTAATTAATAAATGACTGAGAAGTAGAAAGCATAAATTTTGTAAACTCAAGCATCAGGAAAACAGTAATATTTGTCCTCAAACTCCACACCATTAGAATATAAGGATAACAGGATTAGAAAATGCAAAAGTCCTTGAACCTTACAGATCAATATTCACAAACCAAAGCAAAATGCTGCAAATATTGGAAAATCTAATACCAAAACAACAATTAGATGATGATTGAAATTTATTGATAAAAAACAACAAACCTTTTTCTTCCATTTCCATGTTCTTTATCTTGCGGCGATTTAGGATCTTGATTGCAACCTTATGACCAGTCAATACATGTTCTGCAATTTTCACCTTGCCAAAAGATCCAATCCCAAGAGTTTTTCCCAGTTTATAATTTGGTAGAAACATGTCGAGGCCAGCACCACCTCGGCCAGCTGGTCCATCCATTTCTAAATCTATAGGCAAATTTGTGGAAGAAACAACATAAAAAATCAGGCCAGTAAAAGTATATCCAAGCATAAAATGGAAAGTATATTGAAATCTACTTCAGATGCAAACATAAAAAATAATAGTAGAATGAAGGGAGGAACAAGCAAAATCATCCATGAGCAGTCACAAGGGTTTACAGCTCAAGTACAAATCCAATTGTCACCTCAGCTGCACTTTTCTTTGAGAGCAAGGATTGATAATCCAATTGAAACCAACCTTTAAAATGAAGGACGGGTTCAGAGAATAAACAGGGATGGTTCCCATTGTGCAACTTACACTAAGGATAGTGATATTTTGACCCACTTTTTTTGACCCACTTTTAACCCACAATCACCCTTCAATTATCTATTTTGATTTTTTTAGTGGTGTGATGTGATAATCTAAGGGTAATTGGAGTGGTGGGTTAAAAGTAGGTCAAAATATCATTATCCCTACACTAAAAGACTGAAGATAAATAAACAACTCCGCAATATAAAGGAAATATTAATTGTTCAATTTCTGAAACCTGTTAAATACTTTCACTGGTAGTAGTCCAAAGGTGGATAACTAGTCACTTCCACCATTTCAAATAATTGGCATCTAAGGTTTTGCACAACAGGGATTAACATGGTAGTAGAGTTGGGATTCAAATCATGAATTGGAAGGCCTATTTTCTGAAATAAATATCAAACCATATCATAAACAGTAAGATTCATGAACAATAATAAAACATAGTGTGTAAAACTAACACATTTAAAAGCACAAATTCATACCTAAAAATATAAATCTAGTAGCAATTTAACATAAAGAAATGTATAAAACATCAAAACACACCCACGCATCTATTAGCATTTCAAACTCAAATAGCTAACAAAACAGCATATAAAGCACAAAAACAAACAAAGATCCAAATCATAACAGCATGGAAGAAAAATAGTGGCTGCTGCAACAAAGCAGAAAAGCTGAGGCACCACAATAAAATACACAGAAATGGTGGAAAAAGGAAGTGGTTTACTCTGTTTCATCCAGAGTAACAAACAACAGGTGAAGAAATGAAGGAGACCACAAGAATGAGTGAAAATTTACAGAGGACCACCCTGGTTCAGATTGGATATAAAATTCAGTGTGTTCCCTCTCATTTTACCCAATTTTTCAACAAAAGAAGACATTACTGGGGCACAACCAATTCTGCCTGGATGGCACAATTCATGTGCGTGATGTGATTCATGTAGGATTCGTTTGATTCATCAACATTTCAAGAACAAAATCTCAACACACAATTGTTAATGCCAAGGCCTAGAATCGTATCCTATCATTATTGTATTGTATATCAGATTACGAAGCACCTAACATAGAAACGGAAACTGCCACACCTATAATCTCCAAAATGTAGGACATGACAATATATACATATATATATATATATATATATATATATTGAATATCATTATGAAATATTTAAATCAACAATCAATATAACTCCATCCGGCGTCAAACTATACAAGTAATAGTGTCATTAATTATCCTTAATTTGGGGGAACATTCCTATATTCTCTAAACTAACCTTTTCTTTGATAAAAATCTCTCGTTCCACTAATTGGAAATGCAAATTGATAATAATAAAATCCAGATTAACAAAAAATAACACTAAACTATTTCTTTACGGAGACTAACAATTTGAAACAAACTAAACTTCTGAACTGACAAATATTTTGAAACTGAGGAATTATTTTCTACCATTCATACAATTTTACCGTGTTTAAGTATCACAGTTAGCAACTTGTATCAGCGGGCTCCTATGGTATTCTACAATTACCAAAAGTAGAAACAGAAACAAAGCATAAAAGGCACCCTATGTACCTCAGTGACCCATTCTGCTGCCTTACCTTAGGTGCATCTTTAACTTTACTGTTTTTCAATTTTTCCAACCATGAATAAGCTACTATAAGCTTAACAACAACAGATTTTTTCAAACGTTGACATCTACCACTAAACACCAGCTATTGTTCCACTTTGTTGGAAGTGTAAAAGGCATCTACTGCTCCAAAAGTAATGGATGTACATACCATAATAGTAACAGTAATCACAGAAAACAGAAGCTGAAAACTGATAGACGTTACAACAATAACAATAATACATCATGAAGAAAACAATAATATACGAATCCATTCAATATTAAAAAAAAATAAGGAAATCAACATAAAATTAAAACTAAAATTTAAATTACAATAAAATCTAAGAACAATTCAACGGAAAAAAAATTCTAAGCAATGGTAGCCATTTGTTATTCACACGCAACGCAATCCAGAATCTCAAATCTGGAAATTGGTAAACTTCCGAGATCGAAAGCGCTTGTTTATGTTCCCAAAAGTAAAGAGAAGAATATAATCTTAGCACAAAGAGAAAAGCGAAATTAACGAAGAGAGCAAGAGAGAGAATTGTTTAAGGATTGAGAAGGGATAAGGCTCACCCTAGTGGTGTTGGAGTGAACGGAGCTTGAGATTGAGGAAGAACGATGAGATTAAAGGAACCCTAAAGTTGAAGATTGGAAAGAGGAAGAACAAAAGAGGAACAAAGCATCGCGTTCTCCTTCGATTTTTGCATCTGCGTCAGCGATGCTATTACGCGACAAAAGACGGTGCGTTTCAATCTCAGATGCTTTGGCTAATCGTTGGATTCTAATTCTAAAACATCTATTTTTACGCGTTATTACCATATTACCCATGCTAACGGAGAAATAAGTGACCATTGTAATTACAATATTACATCTTGGTTGTTTTTTCTTATTAACAAATAACGAATATTAATACAACAGAATCTTTTACAATTAAAATTATCTCGATGATGATTAAATTATAACACCTATAAAAAGTTTCCACATATAAAAACTTTTCAATATTAACTTGTTAATATAATTTTGAAGAGATGTGTTGTTATGGACAAGGAACACCTGGATCTTCTTTTCCTTCAGACAATGAAGACTCTGATCAAATCCTTGAAGAAGACCATGAAGACTTAACATCCACTGTGGTCTCCAGAAAAGGACAATAAAGAAAGTTTTACCTGTGACACAGTAATTTTACTCTTTCCTGAGTAATAGACTGAAGGGTAAAACAACACAGTTACCACATTACCGACACTACAAGTTTGTGGTCATTTAAAACCGGTTCAACAAGTTATAAGTCAAAAAATTTTCTATAAAAAGAGTCTGTAAGACCCTTATGCTGGGCAAGAAACTCAGAACCCCTCCCTCTCTCTAAAATCTCTTTCCTCAATATTAACCTGTTAATATAATTTTGAAGAGATGTGTTGTTAAAACCTTAAACATGTAATTAAAGTTTTTGTAGTTAAAAGTGTATTGTTTTTTTTTTTTTATGTATGGGTCTTTTGAAAATTTCACCGGAGTGATATAAATAAAATATGAATTTAACTTACTTAAAATATTGATATTATTTTTTATCCAAAATTTAAAAATAATAAATTTAAAACTTTTTTTTATATTGTTCAATATAATCTTTTGACTCATTTAATTTTCTGACAATTATTTTAAATGTAAGTAATGCTCTACCAATAACATTTACTCAACTATGCACTTACATAAGGATTGTATTGAAGCAAAAACGTATCTAGAGTTTCTTAGAGTAACACCACTCCCATCCAAATAATGTGAATATTAGGAGGCTAACTTAGTGGAATGAAAAAAATAAAAGGAAATGTACTCACTAGAAAAAAAATATATATATATATATATATATATATATATATATATATATATTACAGAATTGCATAATAATTTATATGAAATATAAATTATTATGATTACATTTTAAATTAATCTAAGAACTTTAAACATAGGAGAAAGAGAATATGTACAGTAGTAATTAATAATATAACGTTGTATTCTTAAATTTTTAGTAAACATGACACCTACTGAAATCTTACATAAATACAAATGCATGATTTTTGTCCATACATATCCAAATCAAGATTTATTAGCACAAAGGATCTTACTTAACATAATCTACCCTATAGAAAATGAATACAATTTGGTTTGGCTCATTACATTGCATCTATTCGAGTCCAAATTCTCAATTTTGGTGTTGTTTTTTGCTGAAAATTAAAAATATAATATATTAATATTTTAAAATTAGTGTTGATCGATATATTTAAAAGACGTACAAAGAAATGGTACAGAAAAATTCAGCAAAAAAATCCAAATTTATATAGATTATGTTAGGTCAAAGATGAAGTTGCAACCATGGGTGTTGTTGGATCTCAGATACTGTTATCCTTTTGATAGGTTCCACATTAAGCATCTTTGATATCAAATCTCTAGCTTCGGGAGATAGGTAAGATGGAAGAGTGAAAACCCCTCCCTGTAAGAAAATAAAGAGAAAAACAAGAAGACGAAATTAGATCTTCTTTAAACTAGCATCATTCAGAGAATAATGTTTATTTAAAAGTTTATATCAATCAATAACATAATGCCATAAAATTAAAAATACCTTTATTTTGGTAAAGAGATTTGGAATGTTTTCATCGTCAAAAGGTAGAATTCCACAAAGAATAAAATACAGAACTACACCACAACTCCATACATCAACTTCAGGTCCAATATATAATTTTCTGCACATAACCTGTGAAATTTAAAGCAACCAATAAATAACACGTGTTAGCAGCATACCATTTAATATTTACTAAATTCGTCTTAATTATTCATACTTAATTAACTAGTCTTGTTTTTTACAACTTTTATTTTTTTAATAAATTTGAGGTAATAGTAAAGTGAGAGGTTTTTTAACATATGGACAAATTTATTCAAAAACAAAAATTGACAAGTCGAAAAATAATTACTGGTCATAGATTAAGTCGTTTGAATTTATGACGACTTCAAAATAAAATTGTGAGAATTTCATATGATGGGGTTTCACTGGAAAAATACAAACACAAATGAGACCTGAGTCCAATTACATAAGACATTGACATCACTCTCAACCCAAAACCTTAATGCAATGGGTTCATGGGTCTTTATTCTTATATAGTGCTCTACTTTCTCATATCTGGTTAATGTGGAACTTAGACTCACACTTGGATTCCTAACAATCTCTCCCTCAAGAGTGAGTCCCTTCAACCACATTCCCAACCACGAGTACTACTTTTCTGCCATTTTCTGTACCGCTGTTCTTCTTAACGGGACACGCTTATCTGGAACTCTTGCTAGCCTTAAGGTTTTGGGTTGAGAGTGGTGTCAATTCCTTATGTGGTTGGGCTCAGGTCTCATTGATATTGTATCTCTCCAGTGAAACCCCTTCTGTAAACCTAACAAAGTTCTCATAATTTTATTTTTGAAATCGTTAAAAGTTCAAGCAACTCAATTTATAATCAGTTATTATTTTTTGACTTGTTCGGTTTCGTAATTTTTAGAGAAATTTGATCGAAATAGGTAAAATGTTCAAACCTCAGGAGCTCCATAATTAGAGCTTCCACCACTTGTGTTAAGAAAGTGACCACCATGCATGATGTTGCTCCAGCCAAAACCAGTTATCTTGACATCACAAACGAAGTTCAGAAGTATGTTTTCAGGTCTCAAATCTCTATGAACCACCATTTTATTGTGACAATACTCCACTCCAGAGATTATCTACTTTCAAAGAATGTAAAAGAATTAAAAATACTTTATACACAATTAATTCAGAAGTTTTTCCTTGCAGTTTGTAGAATTTTTTGTGAGAGATTCAAAATGTCTTACCTGCCGAAAAATATTACGACCTTCATCTTCTTCTAACCTACCCCTTTCTATTACGTAATCAAAAAGCTCTTTGGAAGCATACTCCATAACAACACATATGTCAGTTGGAGTTTCTATGACCTCATGAAGTTTTATGATGCTAGGATGCTTAAGTAATCTTAAAATTCCATGTTCTAATTTCACTACGAAACAATTTGACAAAAGGAAAGAGAAAATGTTAGGAAATTGCAAGTCAAGTAGATATAAAATTAATAATTTATAATATATAAATAAATATAAACTTTGTTTTACAGTTTGATTTTGCTGCATTGAGTTCCATGTAAATTTCATATTCATTTGAAAAATACAACACCAATGAACATCAACGACACTTGAGTTCAATTAGATAAGACATTGACACAGCTTTTATCCTTGTATAATGTTCTATTTTTTCATTTCTAACCAATGTAAAACTTAGATTGAGACTTAAATTCTTAACGATAGGTATACACCGGTATATTCCGCAACAAAAAAATTGTCAGAAAAGAAGGGCAAAAGGAAAAAGAACTAAAGGCATATAATTAGTAACGTATTAATAATAATAAAATATATATAAACCTTGTTCTTCCATTTTCATATTCTTTATATTGTCACGTTTAAGGATCTGGATGATGACCTTCTTCCCAGTCAACACATGTTCTGCAATTTTCATCTTCCCCAACATAGATACAAAGCCAAGTGTTTTTCCCACTTTATAATTTCTTAAAAACATATCCATGCCTGCATCACTACCTTCTTCAGTTCCTCCATCCATTTTTGAAATCTAGAAGCAAAAATATTGAAGAAATAAAGCAAAAATTAGGCACCTAGAAATAATATCTATTTTCACAAGCATAGATTATAAAGTCTTTAAACATCCTTAAACAAAATATTTGATTAAATTAGCATTCACTAACAGTGATTCCACCAAAAGAGAGACCAAGAAATAAAATTTGAAAAAAATAAAAAATAAAGCTTTATTTTTGAGAAATCTCCACCTGATGATATACTGTTCTATACTTATTCTTAAGAAGAAGAAAAAAATTCTCCCTCAAATATTAAAAATATAAATAGAGGGCTTAAGGTATCTATATATATTTTTTGTAATAAGAATCATAAAAAATGAAAGGTGAAAGAGAATTGTGTTTGGAATTGAAAATGGAAAAGAAACTCTCACCAGTTATCAGGGTGTTAATGGAGATTGGAACTTTGGAAGTGACGAACCTAAGATTAAGATCATAGGTTACACGGAAACAACTATTGAGCAGAAAATTATAACGTATTTTTTTATCGACTATTTAATTTTTATTATTTATTTTTTTGGTTTTGAAACAATGAGTAAACTGTTGTTTAAACCAATCCAAACACATCATGACAATTTCCTATGATGTTTACGTAATGTTACAATATATTACCAACAGTTGGCCAATAGTGTAATTAAGGCGAAGTTGTTTAATTTTTTAATTGTTTAAAACTTTACTCCCTTATCTATTCCCGGTCTCTCTACTCTCCGAGTTTTTCCCTTGAAAAGGCTAAATATAAACTATATGTATGTATACGTGTCATATTCACTCTATTCATCGTGTCAAATATTTTTTTTTTTTTTTTTTTTCAAATTTGGGTGACTTTGGTCCAAAATTATAAAATGGGATTGGTTAAAGTAAAAATTATTGATCGTGCACTTTCAGGTCGTGCAGATGCTGAGCGACTTTCAAACAGAAGTCGTTATGTATATGAACGGTTTCATATAAATTTTGAAAAAGATAAAGTCATGCATAAATTGAAGTTGTTACGACTTTACCCTTTTCAAAATTTACATAAAAATCGTCTAGATACATGAAGACTTCTATTTAAAAATCGTCTTACTCGACTTGAATTAGATACGTAAGTATTTTGTCAACCAACTTCATTTTGTAATTTTGGGTTCAAAGTCACCAGATTTAAAAAAAAAAAAAACCAAAAATCCCAAATAAACAAGAGGGCATTTTAGATTTTTGGTCTAAGATTCAAAATATAGTCCATCCCAAAACATATATAACACTAATAAGCTAATTGTACCATAAATATTAAACATACTTGTAATCTTTCATTTCTCTTTTTTTTTTTCATCTTTTCTTTTCTGATTTTTCCCCTCATATAACTTGTATCATTTTATCATTTTATCTCCTATTTTCTTCTATATTTCCCCCTTTCTGTTTATGCCTTTCACTTAGTTTAGAACTAATTCCTTAAGAAATATTCGTAGAATACTCTATCTTAATTTCTTACAACTAAAAGTAAAATTAATTAAAATTAAAACTGTTTAATGTGGATGACGTGATCTATATTATTCAATGATATACATATCTGAAAGACAACGTTAACTAACTAAGAAATTTTCCCTTCATTTCTTACAACAGAACTATTAAAATCTATATATGCTACTCAAATCTTCAGCTAAGCCTTATTCTCATGATTTTGTCTATTACGAAACTTCTAAGCATCATTTTCTTTTATTTATAACAATAACTAGAATAGAATATGAACATATTATTGGAAGAAACATGGTTGATGGATCTGAAAAATAATAAAATAAATGCACCTAAAAGATATTGGTATCGGAGCACTAATTGAGAAATCCACACAGAAGTTAATACCAGTACAGTCAAAAGATACAGAGAATCTCTGAGTAAGAAACAAGACGACAAGTACAATAATTGAGTGTGAATTGTTACCTCAGAAATTTTCTACTTTGGTTTCTATTAATTGTTGACATGTGCAGTGGTGATAATATGATGCAGAGCGTGTGCACCGTGGCTAGGACGGTTGCATTAACCCAAATAAATTCCCTTTTACATCAACGTACGTGCTGGTGCACGTGCGTCACTGCACTTGCATGTGAACACAGATCCTTCTTCACTTGCATGTGTCTTTGCCTCGTTCTTTGCTTTCATCTTCAACGCTACCATTGGTAATGCAGAACCATAATATAATAACAAACACAGATTTTCAGAAAGGTTCGAATTAAACAAATAGTGTGTAGTCTTTGATCTCTAAAAGCTTTATACACACACACACACACACACATATATATATATATATATATATATATATATATATATGTTTTACTTATTAGTAAGAGGATAATATCCAAATTTGGAAGAGAGAAAATAGAATAATTACGATGACATGATCGTGCGTAGTACAAAATGGTTGCTAACGTGGGAACTGTTATTGTTGCTTATGTTTCATTGGATAAATCCAGCTAAATATCGTGGATGAAGCTAAACTCAAGGGGAACACCACGACCAAACAAACATCAACACCATTTCCACCATTATCATCATCTTACGGAACCTTCCACTTTTCTGATATTGTATATATATAAATGTAGCTATTATTATCCTCACCAAAGTTTGTTCAAACCCCACTTCATCTCTCCTTTTAATTCTTTCTTCAACATTAACAATGATTGATTAGGTAGTTTGTAACGGAGCAATTATTGCACAGGAAGACACATAGAAGGTGTTGTGTTTGTGCAACGTTCTGGATCCGACATAGCCATTGTCGGACCCACCTCCACATGTTCTTCCTTCTCCCTCTATTTTGAGTTCTTCATATTTTTTCCTTGTTGCATGGAGAGGAAGATCATACCCCACCCAACAGATCTCTGATAGAACAGGTAATTCTTTCTTCTTATTATTGGAGCTATCCAACTATGAATATTCAATATCAACGTTAGGTATAGATCTGTTAAATCAAAGTTTCAAGTTAAAGTCTGATGAAAAACATAATGGAGAAAGGAAATGCTTCACTAAAACTTATTAACCAGATCTTTTGACAGAGACTAGCTACAAGCAAAGATTAATACTTTTTTTATTTTATTTATATAACACGCTACAAAAAAACAACAACGTCTCACTCCAATTCTTACATAGGCCGGTGTCAATCGAGTTACAAGTTTGTTTGGCACCATTCATGTTGTTGTTCTTCTTTTTTATCGTTTTTTTATGTTGAATTGGCCGGTCACATATCTTATCTGCTACAGTTCTATATAACTTTTCTGGTATGAGTGTCAGACATTTTTCTTTTGGCTTATAGATATTCTTTTAAAAGTGATTAAAAAAGGGATTCCAGAATTCTTTTGGAGTATGTTTTTTAATCAGATAACATTTGAAGGAAGGAGGCACTCCAGTATGATTCAGATTTCTATGCGTTGTTGTCTTCTTCTTGTTGTTTGTGAAATCTGCATGTTCTTTTGCCTGTGCCATTATCTTGTGTTCCACTTTTGATGTACCTTTTTCTTTTCACACGATATTTCACGTTATACAAACAACCTTTTACCTATACAACAATAAACATTTATCTTTTATATCTATAGGATATCATTTAATTATTTTTTCTCTGTATAGATACATTGTACACAAAAATGATAACAGCTTTTCTTCCGAAGGTTGTTATAATGTCATTTCTCTTTACCATTCTTTACATGCTTTTTGTTTGTCTGATGTATCACATGAGGATCTTTTGCTTTTCTTCGGCCTTTTCCATATATATGTAAGTGCATTTGCTCTCCCTTTAAGGAGACAACAGTATAGCTTCCTTGAAACAACCTCAAAAGGAAAACCTCTCTGCATCCATGACTGCATGTGTACTATAAATTTGTTTTGGTTGTGGCTATCTTCATTGGTTTATCAGCCTTCCTTTTTTCATTCATTTCCTCCACACCGAGCCCAAAGGTAAAACCAACCTTCATAGTTATGAAAGTTTGATTTGTGTTATACAAATATAGATGATGTCGTTTATCCACATGTTGTTTTCCAACATTGCTTTGCTCTAGAATTTGCTTTCATACATTGTGCAGGTTTTGAGTTTTGTGATCCGTTGAAAGGAAGTTCCGAGGCTTTGAAATTGATATTCCTAACATTATACCATGGGGGGTTGCGTATCAGTGCCTTCTACTGCAAAAAAAGGACCAAGGAATTTCCGTAGACGGATAACAAGACGGCGTCAAAAGATCTCAAGTTCTATTCCCATTCCTATTCCAGATGATATCATCCTGAAAAAGAGTGGCAGCGCAGGGGGGCGTGTGACAGATTATTCTGTAAGTGAATTTGTTCATATGGACTTTGAAAATGGTGCAACTACTGCTTGCAGGCGCTCAGAAGTTTCTAATTCAGTATTCCATCTTACTCAGCTTCAATGGCAACTCAGTCAGTATGACAACGATGCAAACTGTAAGTTCTCTTCACTTTACTGTTTTCAATTTTTATCTTCTTGGGTGTTGTAAAATGAATTTGTTATGTCACACTGCTTGCAGTAGTGACTCAAGAAGAAACATATTTTGATTCGGTCAGCATTCTGGAATCTGATTCAGATGAAGACTTCAATAGTGTTCATGGAGGTAATATAATATGTATTACCTGTTATGTTATGTTATGTTTGGACACTATAGATTGCTGTTTTTTTGTTTAGTTTCTTTCCTTGTGTTGCAGATTTCTATGCAGATGGTTTTCCGATAGTAACCGGCACGGTCGGAAACATCCCATGTGGTCAAGTGCTCAAGTATGGAAGATCATCACGTTTTGCAGATTCCAGGTGTCAGTATGAAGAATATCATGAAAGCTATCTTAAAGTTGATGGAAGCAATCAAGACAAATTAAAGGGAAGAGATGAAAGTGGTTTTGGCCTTGTGGGTACACCAGGTCGTGGAATGTGTCGCTTAAGCAAAACTCAGGGAAGCTTCAAAGCTATAAAGGAATACAAACATGGTTTGGAAGAGAAAACTCCAGAGACTGCACGCAAATCAGGCCTTCTTCGGATCCCACCCTGTGTTAGTTTCAATGACAAAACAATGAATCGCCAAAGCAAACGACTCTCACATATGTTCAAGCTTTCTTTCAAACGAAAGTCCTGTGATGTAGAGGACGCAAATGAATATATTAGTAAGTCATCAAACACTTTAATCTTCATTGCATCAAATTAAATTTAACAGAACAATGCTAATTAAGCTCCTTAATACTGTATTTGTATGTAAGGTCGTTCACAAAGATACTTGTTGCGACCAAGAGCAGGGCTCACAGTTCCATGCCAGAATGGAGAAAAGCCATCTCCTGGTTGTTGGTCAGAACTTCCGCCCTCAACATTTAATCTTCGAAGTGAAAACTTTTTCAAGTATGCTGTTCTTGAACTTCCTTGCATCATGTTTTCATTATATACAGATATAACCAATTTTAGTTCTGTGAAAATATAACTTTCTAATAACCATTCTCTTTGTAGAGATAAGCAAAAGTCCCCTGCACCGAATCACAGTCCTTACACTCCTATTGGTGTTGATCTATTTGTCTGTCGAAGAAAAATACATCATATTGCTCGATATCTTGAGCTACCCAATGTGAATGTGAAGACCAAAGGAACAATTCCACAACTCCTTGTCGTAAATATCCAGGTATAGTTTTTTGGAGTTTTATTCAACAACATCATATGCATCATTAATTCATTGTCAAATTATTAGACTGTGTACTGTTGTTTGGTTTCACAAACATCATGTATCTTCTGTGCTTTGTGGCAGTTGCCTACATATCCAGCTGCAATGTTCATTGGTGATAGTGATGGAGAAGGGATGAGTCTTGTGCTGTATTTCAAAGTTTCTGAGACTCTTGATGAACACATTTCTTCCCAGTTTCAGGAAAGCATTATGGTAAATATATTGTCCACTGCTATATGGAAGTGTTGTTAAAATATTGTTTCTCTCTGTTCATTTGGGGTAACATATTTAAGCTGAGTCCTACACAACATACTATATTCTAATACGCAACAATCCATATTACTAACACGGTTCATGTTTCTTGTTTGTTTATGATGTAGAAATTAGTTGAGGATGAGATAGAAAAGGTCAAAGGTTTTGCAAAAGAAACTAGTGTTGCTTTTAGAGAAAGGCTAAAGATCATGGTAGGACTCGTGAATTCAGAGGATATGAATTTGAGTTCTGCTGAAAAGAAACTAGTAGATGCTTATAATGGAAAACCTGTACTCTCACGCCCACAGCACGACTTTTACAAGGTACATCAATGTTTTAAAGTAATCATATTTCTACCTTATTATACAAAAAAAAAAACATCAAAACATTTGTTGTAGCACCTTGCATGGAATTGACATGTTTATTCATCTCCTAACAGGGTCCTAATTACTTTGAGATTGATCTGGACATTCATCGATTTAGCTACATATCAAGGAAAGGACTTGATGCATTTAGAGGTCGTTTGAAAGATGGCATTCTTGATTTAGGCCTAACCATTCAGGTATTGTATCATGTTTGCATACTCTGGCATTCTTAGATATAATATTTGGCATCCATTGTCATCAAAATAAAATATTTGTCTTTTAAACTTGTTAAGACTACAAATAACCAGCCAACATTTGTCTCTAAATTCCTAATACAGGCACAGAAACAAGAAGAGCTTCCAGAGAAAGTAATGTGCTGCCTAAGATTGAACAAGATTGATCTCAATGACAGTGGTCAAATACCTAGGCTAATGACTCTTGAGGGTGAATTGTAAAGGTTTTCAGTTGATTGGAGGCAATAGCATTCAACAGTATAAATAAACATATGTATGTATTAGCTACTTTGTATAATTCCTCGGTCTAGGAAAACTGGGAGTCAAGGTGTTTTAAGTCGAATGCAACTCCTGCAGTTATGTTTTCTGTTCAAATGTACATTCCAGGAAAAGAAGTTTAGAGGATGATTAACATGTTTTGCCACATAAATGGAAGGTAGAAGTGCTTCTTTATTAACTATTGTAATGTAACCTGTAAACAAGTGAAAGTCATTGCATTATTGAAAGGACAAATGTTTCCAATAGATGTTTCTCTCATGCGCTATATGATCAAAATTTCACATCTGACCGAAGATAATACAAATTTTACGATATATAAGTAATGCAAACTTCACCTTACAAACCGATTTTGTAAAGTTGAGTTAGATTTAAAGTTTCCTTTTTAATATTGTATCAGAGTCATCTAAAGTTTGTCCTAACAAGAGTTATTATTTGTTGAACCTATCATGTTATATGTTATGAATTGCTATCAGGCCACCATAATATCTAGTCGTACACCGATTTTGTAAATTTGAATTAGATTTAAAATTCATTTTTTAACACTATTAACTACAAAACATTTGTCTATGTATGGCGGCATTAAATATTGACCTGATCTTCAAATATGCATCGAAAAGTTTAGGAAAAGATTCTGGTAGCTGTCTCACCTATATCATTGTTCTTTTTGGATAACTTTCTTATTCGAACCTAAATTTACCTCATTACTAAGTTCTTATATATGTTTTATATTATTTGAGTTTAATTTCTTTACGGCAATCAATAAGAAAGCATAGTAGGGTATTACTTTTAAGTACTTATTACAAAAGTTAACAAATTGATTTACAATGTTTTTTTATACTGTCTGGATTATTTTCTCATGATTTTATAAGAAAATTATGCCTACAAATATGCCACCACTTGTAAGAGCCATAATATACCATCAATTGAATGAAGTTAAGTGAAATATTCCTCTCTCTTTCTCTCTCTCTCTCTTCAAGTGGTTGCATGTGTTAGGTCAGCAATATTCTCCTATATTCTACAAAATCAATAATACGAGGATGGTGAACAGAGCTCTACCATTGGGTTTAGTGTTGACACAGATTTAAAGTAAAATGTATCTGGAAACAAATATAACACTGTGGTTGACAAAATATTCCTGCACATTTTCATCACAACGAAAATAATCTTTCAAAATTCTTACATCTTCTTAGAATGTTATCAGAATGTAAAAAGATTCTGCATAATTGATTGCAAAATCCAAAATAAATTTCGAAATCAGTTTTTAACTACTTAAAAAATTATTCATTTGGGACCGTAAATTTATCATTAAGAAATTGTAGTAATTGTCCAGTAGTTTACTCTTTGAGACATACACTGATAATTTCTTCGGTACCTTGTTTTCTTTGGATTATTTATAAATATAGGATGTGTTAGTAGTGATACATGAATCACTAGAAGAAAACACTTAAATAATAATGGGTCAAAGGGTAGAAAAGGTGTTGTATCTCCCCAGTAAAACTAAAATACTGTTTGCTGAATAATATTATTCGTGTGTATATTACTGTCTAAGTCCAATTACATAAGACATTGACATCATTCTCAATCCAAAACCTTAAGACAATGGGTTTATGTATCTTTATCCTTATATAATGCTTTACTTTCTCATTTTTAACCAATATGGGACTTAAACTCACACTTGAATTCCTAACACAGAAACAATTTTTCATAATTCGTCGTCACTACCAATGTTCATATAATAACTTCAATACATGGTTCTGTTTCTAAATGAACATGGACATCACTTATTTTTTCTTCCTTTTCTATTACTTTACTTCTTTCTCATCATCATAAATATGAATTCTCTTCATATGATCCTGCAGGACTTAAGAAAAGAATAAGTAGTTTTCTTACTATTATTCTACAGTATTTTTTTTTTTTGAGTGACATTTTCTACTAATTCATAACCTTTTAAAACCTATAATCATAAACATAGAGTGCAGGCAGTAAATTTATACCATCAAATGTTTTAAATTACTAAAAAAAAACAAATTAACATTCAATAACTTTTATGCTTTTTATATGATAAATGCTTTTCACCACATGTTCATTGACCCATTTCCAAGCTTACTATGAAGTAGGGAGACCGATGACATTGCTGTTGAGAATTGCAATTTTATAATAAAAATAACCTTGTAAAATTTGTACATCTTCTAGAATATAAATCTAGAATGTTTCAAATAAGTACATGGGTTACACGTTCTGCAAAAGATATGTCGGCTTACGCATGTCAGAGAAAACATTCAATTTTAGTTTCCTGAATGATTTTCTTGGCATTGCGATTGAGAACATCATCTACATGGTCAATAACCTACTGATATTTTGAGTGCTTAAGTTATATCAAAACTACAATGGTGGCCGAAGCAATTTCCTACATAACCTTTGTACCTACGCCGACGCCAACGTGCTTCATGCAAACAATGATGTCGTCAATGAAGGACAAATTCCGACAAGCATGGCCACACCGTTAATGTGTTTGTTGTAGCCCAGAGGAGGAACATGGTGAATGAAGTTGTTATAGAATGAATAATCCTGAATAGTTAAAATATTTTCTTTTAGAATATTTCTGGAAACTGTGATCCAGAAAATTTTTAATACATTTTCGATTTCATAAAGAATGCACGAAGTAATCTCCTACAATATATGTAAGTGTTAGAACCACAAAGACCAGAAAAAATGTATAATTGCTTTGGTATAACTTCATTGTAGTACTTTGTATTGCCTATTTGCAAGAGAGCAAGAATATTTTTAGAATATCTGCAATGCAGCATATACAAGGGTTGAGGGAACATGATGAAATAAATAAATGAACAAATGAAGTAGAGGGTCACCAAGGTAAAAGAATTGTACTAGAAAAGTTAACTTTTCCTTAAGCATATCACCCAACAGTTGGGAGCTGCAATTTGTTACTGTAATCCTATGTATAATTCAGAGTTAGTCCTATATGTACACTTAACTCTGTAGTGAACAAAATATGGGTAGCTGTTGCCAAAATCAAGAAAGCTGAAGTACAAGTTATAATGGTTCAGATATCCATTAAGGATATCATCAATGGCCACAATGTTTTCTTAGCCATGCAGCCCTTGAAGATGTGGGATTAATCCTCTCCATCGATCCTTGTATCATTGGTCTGTAATACACAAATTGATATGCTGGTATTCATAACGAGTTATATTGTAATTTTGGTTTAAACAGCTTCTGATTTACCCTTAAAACTGCAGTTACAGACCAAAAATGTATACTGCAACATTATGCAACATTATGTTTGTTTCTTGTGTAACGTCACCTTTAGATAAAAGTAGTCTCTTTACCTCTTCCCGATGTTGACATACGAAGAGAATGACGCATATTATTTTCATTCCGCTGCAACAACTCATCCTTTTTATCTGATGAAATAATTTTTGGTGCTGATAGCTTCACAGGCTCACCATATTTTCTCTGGCCCTGTAAAAGTTTTGGCACATAAAATAAGATGCAACCTGATTAAAATAGAGCAGTACTTAAGTATTTTGATTCATATCAAGATTTCATATATGATCAACACTCGGTGAAAACAACACTACTAGATAAGAATGTCAATGAACAGTAAATAAAATAATAAAACAAACCTTCATTTTCATCATTGGAATATTCTAAGAACAATAATTTAGTTTACCAAAGATTATTAGACCAAATTGCTTCTCTGGTGTTAATTTGTAGGCATCAAAATAGTGCAAAGCTACTATTCACCAGGATCAAATTAGTCATTTGAGGACTAAATTTACCATTTGGAAATCATTGTGATGTTACTGATATTTGGAGGATTAAGTTATCTATAGCAAGGGAAGTTTTACAACCACTAATTAGTAAAAAAAATGTAAATCCATTAGAAATAGTTTAGGTCCAGCTATTAATGGAAAAACACCTGACGTATTTGTTACCAGATCTGACAGATCAGTTAATGTCATCAAAATTGGCATATATATTGTCCATGTCAGCAATGATAACATATCGTTTTGTTTGATCATAAAACGTGTTCAAATTCGCCTGAGGATTTCAAACTTACCTGATCTACTATCAGAGCATCCAATTTATCTGTGAAATCAAATTCCATGAAATAATTTGAGTTGTATTTATCAGCTAAATCGAATGATTTTTGATGAAAGCGAGGAGCCTGGTATATTGGTAATACATGGGTTAAAGTCCTGTCCTGATGTCTTGTGTTGAGACCATGTTTCCTTTCTGAAACTTCTATCCCTTGTTTTGTTAAATCATATGTGCCTTTTACAAAGATTGGATCCAGAGCACTGATTTTGCTTCTTGAACCATCAGACAATATGGATGAAGCTTCTGGTTTTCTCCTTTTAGCCCATGTAAAGCCACTGGATGCTGAGACATGTGCCGGTCCAGAGTACACACTGTTTCCATTGCAACCATTCACCACTTGGGCAGCCTCAAACTTTGCATCACATGAAAGCTTTGGTTGCTCTTTATGCAAAGCTCCTATTTTAACTTTTGCAACATGTGCCCTACCATCATCACCTGTGCAAACATTTTGAGAACTGTTCTGCATTTCCTTCACAAACAAGAAAGAGAAGTGAATAAAAAATAGTTATTTTCTTCAAGCAGCGTGGCACTGTTACTGAAAGCAAGAGTACCTCTTTCCAAGCTGGTTTGATGAAATTTATATGGTCATTGGAAACTTTTTGGACTCGTCTATTATTCCTTTTTGATGTTACAGTCTCTCTCCCTTTACCTAGCATCTTTTTCCTGTGTACAAGACAAAGATTTCAGTAACAGAAATTGGAAATAAATTAAGGATGTAGTTTCAATAGAAGCCATGATTAAGTTGAGTATCCATTTTACATAATTCGGTGGTTAAGATACTCAAGTTTGGACCTGGTGAATGATTTAAATGAATACTAAATGCTAACTTTTTTCACTTCAGACGTCTATTTCTCCAGCATAAGGTTTTGATATATAACATACGCGAATGTGACCAAAATTTAGGCCTTGGATTGAAGTTTTCGAAGATCAAGCAACCTTTAATTTTCATTCCCTATAGTAGTACTAATAATAAATAAGTTCATAAATAAGAGTCAAAGCAGGAGAAAAATGCAAATATAATATAGCTTTGCCATAATATATAGAAGAAAACACTGAAATGACATATACCTGCTAGCTTCTTCCCGATTTCTAGCATCCATTTCTTTGCTTGGTGGATACTTTGGCATGACTGATGGATCACAGGCATATGGCTTGGTGCTGAAATACTACAAAATGTCCAACATGAAACATAGAATCAGAAACATAATTACGTGCAATAGCCAAAAGCCAGCATGCGTGTCCTACTAAAACAGCAGTTTCAGAATAACAAGTATGAAAAATATTCATGGAACACAATCCTCATAGTTAACTAGTGAAGAGTCGATCTTTATGGTAAAGATAAATCTTATTGAAAAAGGAAGACATCAAAATGCATAAAGAATTCACCTCAGACTTGAGTGCAGAGGAGGCGGTCCCACGCTTGGAAGGATCAATGGAAAGTAAAGTCTCGAGTAGTTTTACAGCAGTTACAGGAACACCTTTACACCTCTCTTGAAGAGAGGCTTCGTAATTAGTCTGAGGCTTAAACATTGTGGCCAGAGGAAGCTTACTCTTTTTCCAGTATTCCTCAGGTGGAGACCCACAAAGCTTGAAAATTTTGTGTAATTGTTCAACCTGTAGATTAAATAAGAACACACAACAAATTAAGCCACCATAGATTTAGTGTTAGCCTCACAGATGAAATGATGCATTGATTATCCTTGGAAGGATGAATAAATTCTTGAATTTATCTCCCTGAAGGCAAAACAACATGACAATTTCAGGATCCAATTCATTAGTGTAATGTGGTGATAAGGTAAATTCTCATTGGAACAATGTTACAGTGTGTTGTTGAAAATGAAGATTACCTCAGTTCTCCCCTTAAGGATGGGCTTCCCCAGAAAAAATTCAGAAAATACACAGCCAACACTCCATATATCCACCGAAACTCCATAATTTGTTGCTCCCATTAAGAGTTCAGGAGGACGATACCATAGAGTCACCACTCGACTTGTTAAGGGTTGCTTGCTACTAGGACTAAGGGTATTTGCTAATCCAAAATCTGCTATCTTGAGAACACCTTCATTGTTCACTAGTATATTAGATACTTTAATGTCTCGATGCATAATACCTCGATGGTGACAATGCTCCATTCCACTTAATAACTGTCTCATGTAACACTTAATCTGTTGAGTAAGGTATGAAACAACAGTTAAGGTAACATCTAATGCACTAAGCTAAAGTAACCAACGTGGTGAGTCACAAAATTATGTTATAAAATGCAGACAAACCTGTGCTTCAGTGAACTTTATATCAGGAGAAGCCACTAGGCCAGCAAGGTCATGCTCCATGTATTCAAATACAAGGTATATGCTGTTTGATTGTTGTGAAGTAATTATACCATCCAATTTCATGATGTTTGGGTGGTCAAGTGAGCGAAGAATCACTATTTCTCTCGCCATGAACCTAATGCTATCAGCTTTAAGTTTGTCAAATCGTACCTTCTTCAGGGCAACCATCCTCCCAGTTTCAATTTCACGTGCTTGGAATACATTGCTATATGTACCTTGTCCAATCTACAGAAAAGAAAATGTTGTAAATAGATAAATGTAAAGAACATAATGACATTAATAAGCCATAATAAGGCCAAGAAATAGTGTCTCTGTTCTTTACAAGCTAGTTGCCAGTTCGTGAGAATCTAACATCAAATTTTCATCGAATCTTAGCAACATGATTTTGTCTTTTTGTTTTTTCTCCAATAGTTAAATGCAAAAACTTCAACATTTAATATCATTATGTTTGGTTAGAAGAATTGTTATTTAGCCTTGTTCTACGTAGGAGGACTCTTGAACGCAACTGAAGCTACCTCCAAAATTGAAAACTTTAAGTCTAAGAAAACAAATGGTCCACCACTCCCATCATTTATTTTCCACCAAATTATAAAAAGTCAAAAAACTGCCACCATCTCATACTATACGGCTCATCACACTACGAAGGTTATTGCCATCTTTAAACAAAATCATCATTGCAAAAATTGAAGCATACATGAACTTGGCCCAATCATCATTTACGCGTAATTAATTCCCACAAAGAATTCATTTTTTCAAGAACAAAAAAGTAAGATTGTTCTTATCCAAATTGGAGTTTCACCCAAATAATATAGGTTAACTTTCAACACATGCCTCTATTAATTATGTGAACTACCAAGTTAAAAGTCAAATTCTAATCGAAAAAGGTAGATTTAATTCCTCGCATACTTTTGATATTATTTTCTAATAATTCATCGCAACAATATGATTGATAAAGGTTTATTAAATATTACCATGGGTGAAACTTTATTACATGATGAAAAGCAACACTACAAAATCATCTCATTAAATTGCTAGTAAGTTTTATCCTTTTCTGCGTTAAATTACAACTACAAATAGAATTGTTTGATTTTCATTATACGTGATCATGTTTAATAGAATATTAAAGGAGAATATATAATACAAGATAAAATTGAATGCACAAATCTCTATTAACTTCTAAGCATTAAACATCCACGTCTATTTTCTATTGTCAAATTATAGGCATTGAATACCTTTGACGTATAATTTGGTATTTGAGATGTCATAAATAAATTATTTTTGAACTTGAATATGAATGTATTGATTAAATGGTGTTGAGTACCTTATCCAATCTCTCGAAAGAATCGGTTTTGAGAGGGACCCACCCTTGAATGGCTTCCGCTGCAACAGAGGTAAGCCATTGTGGCCACCCAGCGGCATTCTGCTCAGCCTCCACAAACCTCAACGACACCGGACCTCTCAAGCTCCCCTTCTTCCACTCCTTCTCCTCCTCCTCCAATCCCGCGTCCAACTCACGCGCCTCCACGACGCCGTTTCGCCTCTTCCCATTGCACCTTTTCCGCGAGCTCGATTGCAACAATAGCAGTCCCGGCGGAGTGAAATCGACTCCTGCAAGAGCTTGCCTCGAGCTCGCGCAACCCATTTGCCGGGATTCGACCCGGCTAGGAAACGGGTCACGAAAACGCCTCCGGAGAAAAACGAAACGATCAGAGAGAAAACGGAGAGAACCCCAGAAAGAAAAGCATTAGGAGAGGAGGAAAAACGGATGCTTTGTTGCTCCTACCTCGCTCCTTTCGCTCCGTTTTTTCTCTCCTCCGGAAATGACACAATCCAGTAATCAATATCCAACCCTCGTCTTTCTCTCTGTCTGTCGCGAGATCTGCGGAGGATTTTCGAGGATGTCGCGAACGGTCGTGAGACATTCGCGGGTCCCAAGGGTGCATATCTCTTTTTGGTGTTCTAATGTAAGAGAAAGAAAGAAAAGAGAGAGAAAAAGGTGTAATGTAACGGTTCGAATAATGCGTTATTGTTTTCTGTTTGTTTGTCGCTTTGGTTGGATACACAGAGAAGTACAAAGAGAAAGAGAAAAAGACAGTGTGTTGTAATGCCACGGTGAACGATTGCTACATGCCAACTCCTAACAGCACCAATGCACCATTCAAACGCGTGATGGAATTAGTTGATTTGGGTTGGAATAATAATTTGATCCACACACATTCTTTTTCTATCATTACATTATAGTAAAAAAAATTAAAATTTAGTTTTTTTTTTTCGTTGTTCAAATGTCAGATGTATATATTTGTAATCCGACAGTTCTTTTAGTCATGAGTTGCTGTCCAATTGTGACCTGACACCTCACTGGACTTGATTGGATAATTTACATGTTCAGTGAGTGATTGTGGTTATGATGTTCTTTCTTTCAAACTATTCATCACTACGGGGGTCATGATTGTTTCTAGTTTTGATTGTATTTTGATTATATGACTAAAGTTATGTACTACATGTGTTGGAGCTTTTTGTGTATCATTTCTTGCATGATTTTGTTTCTCTGTTTAAAGAACACAACATACATGTTTGATATGTACTAGAGACCGTGCAAAAAGTTTCACTATAGTTGTGTCTGTATCGCATACACAGTATTAATCATAAAAGATTGTAATAGATGGTGAGTTAAGGTTTTAATTTTCATTAAAATGAGTGTTTATGTTTAATGCTGAACCATTTTTTAATAATGTTCTCTTCCAAAAGAAAAAATGGGAGAAACTTATAATTTAAGCATCAATAATTGTTGTGTAATGCTCACATCTACATCTTGTACTCGAAAATGATTTAATGTCATGCTCAAACACTCAATAAATACTTTATGATGTTGACACATAATAATTGTTATTTGTGGCTATAAATATATAAAATTTATATTATTCTGCTGAGAGGGTGATATTAGTTATTTGTTCTTCAAAAACTACTAAAAGTTACATAGTGGTTAAAATAATTTTCCTGTTGATAAGATTCCTTGACACGGGTAAAGTGACTAAAAAAAGGAGAAAAGAAAAATGAGTTAAATTAAATAAGTCTAAACTTTAATGTTTTGACCATCTTTAGAAAATAATAAAGGTAGCAGCAGATGGGTGTTTCCTTTCTCTACTTTGTCAAGATCAAATTATATTTTGCATTCTTTTATTACGATTAACATTTTTTTTTATTCCAATTTAGTTTTTAAATTAATTAATCATTATAGTCAAGTCTTCTTTATGTAGAACTGATATGCTTTTCTTTAAGAAAAATCAAATAATTACATATTTAAAATGGACTTGAAAAGAATTTTTTAAAATGTTGGATGAAATAGGATGCTTTAATTGATGGGTGGTTTTATGTTGAGGAAAGGTCGAAATGGTTTAATGAATTCAATCTTTTGTAATAAATGAGAATTCGTTGGATGTAAAAGAAAAAAAAAAGATTAATTTTCGATAAAGATTATTAAAATATCAACATCACATCTTACTTATAAATAAAAATTAACTAAACATTTTTCGACTAGAATTTATTTTCTTTCAAGTATTAAAAGAACAAAATCAATATCCACAATTGTTTATGGGGTGCCTAACACCAAGGAGCAAAGTCTGACACTAAAGTACTCTAAATAAAAGTTGTAACTGGAGCTATACTTTCTCAGTTACACATTATCCATTCCAAATCTAAATATGATCCTGCTAAAACATCCAGAGAAAATGAAAATTTTACATAAGAATATTCCAGTTTAATAAATTTGAGAAAGTTAGCTCTGAAATGAAAATTGACAGACAATAGAAACTACTTTTAATCAAACATTTTTTTATTTTTTTGGCAATTTATAAAACAAGTCAAAAATGTTTGATGAAAGGAAAATGGAGAATTTGTTCGAGGAAAGAGAAATTTAATACAAGATAGAAATAAATGTGTATGAAAAATAATACAATATACTCCATTATTTTAAAAGTTAATTCTGTATTATTTCTTTTATTACAAACACACAAAATTCTTTTCATCTATCTCCATCTCTTACCTACCAAATATGCATTAATTTCTACTTTATGTCTCATCTATTTTCATTCAATTTTTTATTTTCATCCCATCAATTTCTCAAGACCTTTGTCACACAGATCCTAGATACAAATTCAGTGTGTTGTCCACAGTAGACAAGACCTCAAGTACTTCATTCATTAAGCACAAAGCAGTTGAAAGTAGTGACAAATTTTTTGTTAGATTTAACTTCACCACCTATCTCATGTGAACAATAATGAGGTAAACATTATTCAACAACTCCACCTTACTAGAATCTTAACAATACCAGTTTACATGGTTATGATAAAAAAATATCTAAGCGCTGTCCCACTTAGTGGGGACGGCTATATAAGATAAATCCATTCAGATGATTGAAGTTATCAAAGTCATTCTTTAAACTTCCATAACATACAAAAAGGAACTCAATACAAGCTTTTCAATTATTTGTACTCTCTAGAAGTGGCCTTACAGCTTACAAGGAGTATTTTATAAATTATATAATAATGTTCGTACATTAGTTTAAATGATCTTCATACCTGTAAAAGATATCTTATACAACCAATTCCATAATTTAGATGTACAAAAGAAGGTGTTACATACAGTGAAAATAGAAAACAATAAACAAGCACTAACCATTGCCAACTCTGACTAGTGACTACACCTTCATATTATCCATTTCATCTTCTAGACAACTTCATTCTGTACTTTAGGTGGAATGAGTAGTCATGTCATGACACCACACTTTTATACTATGATTTGCTCTTCTTTCAAGCGCAAATGTACAGGTCTCTGGTCATTGCTTCCAAAATCCATATCTTTAAGCAAAGGGTGCTTCTCTGGTACCACGTTGTGCGGTTTTAATGGCATTGAATTGCTATTAGCTGTGTTGTGGCTGCTATTTCTAGCAGCAGGAACATCATGATTATGCTTACCCTCGTACGTGGTTATCACAGCTTTGGGGTCCGTTGAAGCTCTTTCAACATGCTTACGCACGTTACATCCTGCACTTGTGCATTTGTAATAACTCCTGTCCATAGAAATTCAGTACCAGACAAGTTAAAAGTATTCCAAAACATTATACATTTATCGAGTTGTTGTCAGATTGAAAGAATGAGTGGCTGTGTCCTCATACACATTAACCAAAGTAAGTGTGTATATATCTAAGGGAAACAGTCATGCATCAAAAGATGAGAACACACTAGCTGCAAGGAAACCAAAGAAAGAAACATTTTCTATCGAACACAACAGTACAGCAAAAAAAGAGTGAAAACACTATAGAATCAAAGGAGCACACACAATGTAAGAATAAAGAGAACTCCTTATGTGTACCAAGATATTTTTTTTTATTAAATTATAAAACAACAAAGTTCTCTAATTTTAAATTTAAAAACTTGGATAGAAACTGAATTAACAACTACAATATGTTAAAAAGCTCTGTGGAAAGTAAGTAAATAGTTTAGTTTTAGTTACCGTATTCTTTTCGACAACTTTGCAAATTGTATTCCAAATTTACCACTAACTAGATTCATTTAAAGAAAGCCTTCAAAATAATATGAAAAGTGACAAAAATAACATACTTGTTCCTGGCGGCTATTAGTGGCCACCGTCGAGATAAAATGTCAAGTTTCTACCAATTTTCCCGTAAAAAATTGTCAAGCGCAACATTTGGGGTTATAGTCCACAATCCCATTGCTTATAGAAGCTGACAGATAAAATTCTATAATAGAGTCCGAAGCAGAAGCCGACATTCCGACACAGAAAATCATTTGTACAGAGAAATGAAAAGCCATAAATCAAGGATGGGTGAAAGCAAATTTCTAAGCGAATACTTTTATTACTCAATATGAAGAAAACTAAAAGCACGTGAAGTTAATTTAGCAGTAAGACGGAAAGATAATACTTGCTCCTTCTCAAAACATTACAGAAGAAATCTTGTTTCATTTTATCTGTTACTTAGGAAACTACGATTCTACGAAGATGTCTATTAATCTCTCTAACTTCATCCTTATCTCTTGATATCTCCCACTGAATGAAACGATAGCAAAACATCAAGAAGTACATGGGAAATATTGTCAAATTATCAAATACTCTTTATTAAAGATGTTCATAATCCAAAACAAAATGATATTTTTGAAAGAGGCAGAATCACTCAACACAGATTTGTACGTGGGTATATTACATTGACCTCCTTGAGGTATAAGAAAACACATGCAAACTCCCTCTTAAGTTTCAGAAATACACTGATAATAAAATTGTCATATTAGACGAATAACCCTAGCATAAAGGTTAGAAGTTTTGCAAAGACATACCTATTGTGTTATATTTGTTCAGGAATATGGTACCCATTTAAAATCAACTAAAGTGAATGCATAATGTACAAATAGATAAAGTGATTTCACAGTACAAATTACCACACATTACACACAATTAGCACAGACTGGACTTTGTGTAAGCAAAATCAAACCTAAACTTCTTATAACCTCATACCACTGATTCATCTTATACCATTAAATTCGCTGCTTGCTAATTAATTTGTCTTCGATATTTTTATAGTAGAACTCAAAAGAAGATACAGAATACATAATGAAGGACTCTTGTATCTATGATTAATATCATATCTATTAAGCTAATCAAACTCTATACAATTAGCTACATGATTCCAAAGCGATATACTGTTTAAGAATTAAAAACATTCTGAATTTTTAGAAATATGGACATACTAGTCTTTTAGAAGATATATTGTAGCAAAGAGTTAAAGAATCACCTCGGATGAGGATTTCCCTTCACCACTTTCTGACCATACTTTCTCCACCTGTAACCATCATCCAAAAGATCAACTTCGCTTCTTGTTTGCACAATAATTTTGGGTTCTGTGACAGTCTTCTGAGAAAGAGGTACTTCAGAAACCGCAAGATCAGTATTCCTGAAAAGCAGAAAATTTAGCCTATATTCTGAAGAATTATAGAGGTGCATAGCTGTATGATAAAGGATCAACATAAATAAACTTGCCTTCTCTTGGGGTTTGGCTCAATGTCATCTGCCTCTTCCCTATTATCTACATCACCAACTTCCTCGCTCCCACTTGACCCAGGTAGTAGTTGCCTAGGTGCCCCTTGATTGGAGATCTGGTCACTTTCAGGAACTGAACAATCAGGAATGTTTTCACTAAACTTGTTTACTTGTTGTCCAACCCAACCTTGTGAGTTTGACTCGGACTTAGGCTGAACATTTGCACTTCCATTTGAATCACCATTATCCTTGACACGTCTATTTGCCTGAGGCTTTTCATGGTTATGCTGACCTTTATAGATAATTTCAGTAATGTGTCCATCAGGGGCACGCTCAACTTTTTTCTTCACTAGGCAATTCAGATGGGTACATTTGTAGTAGCTTCTTGGATACTCGCTGCCTTTAACCTGCTTCTGCCCATACTTGCGCCAGTTGTAGCCATCATCTGCAGGCTTGTCAATGGCCTGGGAAGCCGGCTGATATTTCTTATCAGCCTGTGAGATATCCGAAGTTTCTAGTTGAGTATTTTTAGCTTCTGATACAGATGGAACTATTTGCTGCTCTGAAGCTTCGTTTAGAGCAAAAGATGGCTGTTGTACTGGTGGTTCAGTAGGAGCAGTTACTGCATGCATCTGGTAATCAGCTTGCATGTGCATATGAGATTGCGCTAGGACAGCTTGAGCTGTAACCTGTGCTAAAGCCTGTTGGTGAGACATCCCAAAGGGGCTCTGTATACAACAAATTGAAGAGATGGTGAGAACCTCCAACAAGTATATCCACCATCCCAAGGCAAAAATATCACATTAAATAATAATAATGATGATGATGATGAATAAACACCCCAACAGCAGGACCAGCAAAATGTGTAATATAATGCATGCATAACCATGCACATTTATCCAGAAATACAAAAGACAAATTTTTAAGGGCAAAACCAATCTTCAACTACATTTACCATGTAGTAATGAACAAGTAGAATGGAAAGCTAAAACACCCGTTAATAGAAGACAAATAAACCCAATCATTGAGTTCCTTGGTCAACATAGACATGGACAACGAAAATATCTCGATTATTTTCACTGTCGAGTGACTCACGGAGATCGCATTTTTCAGCCACGAATTTTGTCTTCATTTCGGTTATTGCCAAAAAAAACATATCAAAACTATCACTGAGGAATCAGGGTAATGCAACCAAAAACCATTTTTTACTTTGACACATAATACCTCTAAAACTTTTGACATTTTGAAAAGGTGTGATCTAAATCCCACTGGCTTCACTAGAGCAACGCATCCAACAACACCAACTTCGTAATTGTATTACTCCAAATTAATATTTTTCGCGCAGTTGAATGCGCTAAAAAATCGTCCCCTTGTCTGAAAATCCACACATACAACTCCACAACCCAGAAATCCTTCGACACCAGTGAAGTAGTCCGCTGAAAAACATAACACACGACGCTATACAATTGCAATAAAATCTAGATCAAATCTGAACTGTGGAGAGTACTATACTACAATCACAGTCCACAAGCACTTCCCTACAGACACACTGATAACCCCAAAAACACCAAACTCCAATCCGCCATACCCATCAACCGATCCCACACCCTTCTTTCAAAAAAACCACATCTTCACAAAAACACCACACCCCTTCTGAAATTCATCCTCACAACACACCTTCAGGAAGCGCTATCACGAATGAAATTAATCACCTGAGGGGAAAAGAAGCCAGGGGAATTAAGAAACCCAGAAGGGCTCAACCCGGGTGGGACAGTGAAGACAGGGGAACGAGCAATGACCAAATTCATGGGTCTGCTCTGCTTGAAGCCCTTGTGGGGCCCATCGTCGTCCTTGCCGGAGTTGTCGGCCACGGCGGTGGAGAAGGCCATCGGGGAGGCCATGGCGCCAGCAAGAAGCTGGGAGAAGGAGCGGCAGTCGGCGGCGGCATCAGAACCGAAGAAGCTAGACACGAGGGTCATGGGACCGGGGCTAGCGCCGCCAGCGGCGGAGAAAAAGGCCTCCGCGGAGGGACGCGGAGGGAGTGTGATGGTGGGGCGCTGATGCGGCGCCGTGCCGGAGTCGGCGTTGGGAGTGGACATGGATGGTGGGTGAGAAAATTATGGAAGAGAAAATAAAATGGATAGATAGCGCGAGAAAGGCACGAAACTATGGTTTCCTTTATTTTCGTTTTGTGTAGTGTTATTATCAACACTCAGCGCAAAGTCCAATTTGTGTCGTGCAAAACTCAATAATAAATAATAATAACTATTATTATTGGATAAAAATTACGTATTTTATTAAACAAAAATAATTTATTAAAAAAAATATCTTTTTCGTATAATAATATATAATATGATATAAATTACTGGTTAATTGTTCTTATCTCTTTTTAACTTAATATAATGCGTTTTTGTGTTTGCTTTCTTTTCTTTTTGTTTTACTAAGTTCACATTTCTTTTCGTCTATCTTGCAGCTCTCATTAATGTAATCGGATTGATAAAATTAACAAATTAATTAATATGGTCAGTAGAATTAAATTTATTAATAATCTATATAATTTTCTTTTTCAATTCATTAATTTGTGTAGGTAGCTTTTTTTTACTTAAAAGGAATGTGAGTTAATTTTATTAATTTATTTTTTGTCTATTGACTGTACAAATCATAAAGGTTTAAAAATATTTTGTTAAATAATTAATATAAGAGACGGTTTGAATAACTATTTTCCATTCAATTAATTAATATGTTTGCTATTTCTTGCGAATTCTGAGAGAAATTGAGTTTACCTTGTTAATTAAAATTTATTGTTTATTGACTACAAAAAAAAATAAACAGTCAAAAACTGCTACTATTAATATTAAAGACAGATTAAAACAAATTATATAAAGAGATGAATAATGTTAGTAAATATTTAACTATAAAATATATACTTTAGATACAGGAATGGAGATAGTATACATGCAATTTTAATAAATATTTAATTATTCAAAAGAGAGTCAATGATTGATGGAATTTTAATATATACATATATTTACTTTCATTAAATATTTCTCTTTATTCATATTTTTAAACCTTGAAAAAACCCAGAAATGTGTTAATTGTGCAGAAGTTTCTAAATGAAGAGATTAATCTTTTACTCTAACCTTAAAAAAGGTAAAATAAAAAACCCTTTGTTTACTATTGTTTTTCTTTCTTTCTTAAACAACAAAAGAGAAAATAGTTTTGATTATATCTAACGTGTGAGCATGATGAACAGAGTGGGACACCATGCTTTAAAATTTCTGAAACAGATATTGCTTATGCTGTTACCCTTCTTTCAACATTTTTCAACTATAAAATTCATAACTTCATTGAAGGGTCCCATTTGGCACAGACAAAATGAACCCTTTCTAAAGATATTCTTTCACTTCTACATAAAGATCTTGTTTAAATCTTCAAAGTAATTTAGTTTTCCACACTTTTTTCAGGTACAAAAAGAATATCCCACTCATTTTATATTATTTATTCAAATATATTAGTTAAATTTATTATTAATTAATTAAAGTGAATTTAGTAACTTGGTTGCTGCAAATGATATCTATAGCGGTTTACAGTTTCAATTATGGACCAATTGTGTTAGAAACTTTGTATAGTTATTTAAGAATTTTTAAACATCTAAAATTTATAAGTAATTGGGCCTGATTTTTTTTTTTTAAATTGAAATATATTTTAGGTTTGATTTATTAGGACTATTAAAATAATTTTTAATAATGAATTTTTCAACCTAGATTTAAATTTACTTTTCAGGACTTGGTGACATTTGAAGTTCATGGTTCCTCCATAAAGATATATTTTTTAAAGAGTTATGATAGGTTAATAAAGTTTTTAACAAAGTTTTTGACAAAATTTCTTATTTAAGTAAAAAAACATTATTTTATTATGTTATTTTAATTAAAAAATGAAAGTTTAATCTGTTTTAATTCTATTTTTAGAAATTTTGTTAAATTTGTCAAAAGTTTTTTTCTCTTGTCAAGAGGTAATTTTTCTTTTTTAAAAGGTTTAGGTCTTCCCTACAAAATATGGTACTGTCAACTGAACTATCTATTAAATTCAATTTATTTTGTTCTCTTTAATTGTGCAACTTGAATTTTTTATGTAACATGTATAAATGGTTTAAATTGTAGATAAGAAAGTTTTCTTAATACTTTTTAGGCAACAAAGATATACCAGAGTAATAATACTGATAAATTGTTTATTATCTATTTACTTTTTTTTTATAATTGATTACGATTTGTGTCTCCTAACATACTACTCTCTTTTTTAAATTATAATTTTTTTATGTAACATTATGTTAATTATATGTTATGTGTAAATACGAGATAATAATTTGCTTACATATTTTGAAGGCAAAATTTTAAAAAATATAGTACAAATCATCATCGTTTTAAAAATGCATTAATAATTTTTAAATCATATCTATAAAAAAATAGTTTTTTAATAATTTGTAGGTATAATTGTTGATTTGATTTTTTAATATTTTGACTTGATTCAATTTAGTTCCTGAATTTTTAAAAAATTTAATGTAGTATCCTTATTTTTTAAAATGGATCATCAGTTTAGTACTTTCATATCAATAATTATCTATGTTTACCTTACACATTAACAGCTCAACATAGAATATAATGAAAGTATTAAATTGAAATACTTTAAAAAAAAATAAAGGTACTAAATTGAATCTTTTAAAAATTTGAGAACCAAATTAAATTGATTTAAAAAATTAGAAACCAAATCAATAATTATGTGTAATTTTTAAATGAAATTATTGTTCTTTACATATTTAGACAATACTTTATACATGTTGGCAAGCTCAATATTATACAAAATGAAAGTAATAAACTGAAATACTTTAAAAAATAAAGGTATCAAATTGAATCTTTTAAAAATTTAAGAACCAAATTGAACCAATTCAAAAAATTGGAGACCAAATTAATAATTATGTGTAATTTTTAAATGAAGTTATTGTTATTTACATATTTAGACGATATTGTATACGCGTTTGCAAGTTCAGTATTAACTAAATTGAAAAATAATATACTAAAGTAAAAAAATGATATAATGCTCGATTGTGGTAAAAAGATATATCTAAATGATTGAATTCCTCTGTTTTCACTAAACCTAAACCAGATTAAAAATGTAAAACTAAATGAATATATTAATTTTGGATAAAAACCATTTCATTTAATTTGCAGGAGAAGTAATGTTCTAAGCACCTGGAATATAGTTTAGTTTGATAGGTGTACGTGGAGCAAGTTAAACCATGCATCAATTCAACGTTCTGCAAAGATCGTTGTCTTCATCAAATTCACAAATCAAATCAAATAAATAACTCACACCAAGTTGAAGACCAAACACATGCTAAAAAAGAAGTCTTTTATCTGAAAACGAAATGTGCTATTTATGATATAAAATCACTCTTTGATGCTTTACAAGGGAAGTTATATACTTCTATAGTTCACAAAATTTTATCATCTAAGTTTAATTACATTTCTTTAACTATAAAATATGAATTGAATAAACTAAAGTGGCAATAAAGAAGTAATCTAACTAAAGTAGCAATAAATAGCAATGCCAGCTAAAGGGAAGAAAGAAGGAGAGTGGGTCCTGAATAAAGGAGCAAGTGGCCTAAATTTTAAAGGCACATTAAATTTGAGTTCATTATCATGCACTATGAATGGAAGGACAAAGTGCTCCTTAGCAAGTGACTCATTTCACATTCTGAGTTGACCTTTTTAATCTATCAATTCTAGTTGGTTTACCAACGGATTAAAGAGTTTAGATTTTTCTAATTAAACTTAAAATAAAAAATAATTAAAATTTATATATTTTATCATTTAAAAAAATACAAAAATACTTTTAAATTTGACGATTTTTTCAAAAGAAAAATACAACATTAATAAAATATTAGTCTAATCTACATGAGATATGGACATCACTTTCTATCTAAAAATATTAAAGTGATAAATTTTTCAGTTTTATTACTTATAGGGTTAAATATATTTTTGATTTCTTAATTTTTAATGAAAATTGGAATTGGTCCCTCTTGAAAATTTTTGCCTAATTTAGTCTCTCATCTTTTAAATGTGTTGATTTAGTTCTTTTAACTGAACTTTGTTAAGTTTATTTGATGTTTCAAACGTGTTTCATAATCGCATTTGAGTTATTTACATTATTTAACACATTTTCGCTTCAATGTTAGTTGAAATGTTATAATGAAACACATTTGAAACGTTAAATAAACGTAACAAAATGTAGTTAAAATGATTAAATTCACGTATTTTTAAAATTGAAAGACTTAATTGATTTAAAATTTAAAAAAAAAAATAATTCTAATTTTCCCTTAAAGTTAAGGACAAAAACATATTTAACTCTTACTTGACTAAACAATTTCACTTTACTATATATCAAACAATAAATATTTTTTTTTGCTAGAAACCTGAAGCATGATTCGTGTTCAATGGAGAATCACTCCAATTTTTTTTAATCTATACTATTTTATTTATCCTCAGATGCATTATAATAGTAAAATAATAAAGTAGAGTTGATAGTGTATCAAGAATGTGCAGCACATGAAAGTTTATTGAATGAAAGTAGAGAAGTGAAGTGAGTGGATTAAGAATGTTTTTATTTGTGGTTTGAGATATGAATGTGAAAGTGTGAGATAGTTTGGTATAAAGCAAGTTGAGTTTGGTGAGTTGGTGAAATGGCATGACACAGCCACTTGCTAATAATACATGTACAATTGGCATTTGGCAGCAACTATATGCAAGCGTGCTTCTAACCAACTTGCCAAATGCTTCTATCCCTTTAAGACACTTTCACTGTCAACATATTAAGTTTTTTTTTTTTTTTTCTGAAGATAATTGTTTTATATATAAATCTAGGTTGGTCTACTTCGTAGACTTGTGTGGGTCAGACTCTTTTTTCAACTAATAATTATATAATTGAAACAGTACTATTTTATTAAACTGTATAAAATAATTTAATATAAAAAAATTTGATTCTATTATCGAGGATTGTTTCGGGTACAGAGACTGAGTGTCTATTTAAAATATTCGTTTAACCTCATTTTTCTTTGTTGTCACTTGATTCTTCTTTTCTCCTTATGTTTGGTATTCTTTTTTTTCCTTTTGATCATCCAGACGATCAGGATACCTGTCAATTAGGTTCCGATGCCAAAGTCGTTCAGCTGTTGCGGGCGGCCTTCGACCACTTATTCTTAGGTTGTTTGGTTGTTGAGCTATTAAGAACACTTCGGAAAAATTGTCACATCAACGAGTCACGACTTAGATTGTCCGTTTATTCTTGGGCCGTCCGGTTAGAGATGTTGATCGACCCTACGATACAAGATTTATATTTTAAATAATTTTTACTTTTAATTTGTTAAATAGATTAAAATAGTTGGTTGACCTAAATTGAGTTTATGTTTCATTAAATTATAGATTAAATTTACTATTTGTTTATGTATGGAGGAAATGTGAAAATAGATTGGACGAAAATAAAAGAGATAAGAAATAAAATAAGATTTAAATGTATTTGATTAATATATTAATATTATATGTATATTAATTTATTTTTTCATGTCAAGTAATTTATTTTAATTTCATCCTCTCTTACTTCTTAACTCTTAACTACTTACTTCTTAACTCTTAACTATGGACACCATTAATCTTAAATTTTTTCTTTTCAGTTTTTTAAGCAGTTCTTAGACGGAAAAATTGTAAGATCCTTATCATGGTTAAAAACTCGTTAAAAATAAAAGAATTGAATTTAAAACGCTGAAGTTATAATTATTAACATCTAAAAATCATCACCGAAACTTCATTAAGACTAAAACTCACTGTTTTCTTTCAAAGAGAATAATGTTGAATTTGGATCTTTTACATATTTTTTTAGTATTGTTTTTCTATTCTGTCAAAATAATATTAATTTTAATATTTTAAATATAATTTTTAATCTATTAAAATTAATATATTTTTAAAACACGATAAGAAACAAATTAAAAATTCAATTGAAAATATGGTTCAAAAAATTAGAATGATGATGAAATTATATTTTTACTTTCATATTTTTTGTTCTTAAAAGAAACTTGGTTAATCCAAGTTTTCATAGGATTTGATTGAGTTATTGGACAATGAGAAGTGTGTTGCGCAAATTATTCCTCTAATGATATGTTATTATTTAGTAATCGTCATCAATAGTATTAATCTATTATGTGTATATAAAGTTCACTAATTAACGTTTTTCTTTCCTTGTACATGAAAGTGATTTATAAGAATCGACACGTTAAGAAACTTGGTTGTTTCTCTCAAGCAATATTTGGCTGTTTAAGAAACGTGTTCTATCCATTTTAAATTATTTATAATTTAAGATAGTATATACTTGTAAGAAAATTATTAGTTAAATAAAATACTATTTTGTTATGAAAAAATAAAAAGATAATAAATAATAATAGTTTTTATACTTAATGATAATTATGCAAAAAAAAATAATTATTTCAAAACTCATTGCAGTACATTCGAATACAAGGAGTCAATATACTATATTGTTTAAAATTCAAAAAAGTTTAAGTTGAATAATAAATTAACTAATAAGTTAGGATCATTTTAGTTTTGTCGATAAGTATCAAGCAAGACCAAAAAGTATCAAATAAGGTTAATAAATATGGACAAGACTAAAAAGCACGAGGTAAGGATGAGAAGTAAGGTCGAAAAGCACCACCTTACTAAAAAGTAACAAGTAAGTCGACGAAGCTTAAAAATATCAAACAAGAACGAGAAGTGCAACTCTTATCAATAAGTATTAGGCAAAGCTAAGAACACCTCAACACAATGTTTAAAATTATAATAAACATCTAAAATAAATCATCATGACTAAGCTCGACTAAATTAAGATTAAAAATGACATAGATTTGTTTTCAAAGTTTATTCAAGTCTATTAAGAATGGTATAAATAGTTAAGTACCTCAAATGTGTTGGACATGAATATAATTATTGATCCTATCATTGCATTATTATCTGCACACTTTAACTTAAGGGTGTGTTTGGATTTGAAGATGGATTTAAAAAAGTGGATTTGAGAGAAAAATGAGGTGAATGTGATATTATTTGGATTAAGAGTTGTGTGATTTAAGTAGGTTTGTGTATGACGTGATGAGTATGATAGATTAAAAAAATATTGGCTTAATTACCATTTTGGTTCCCTAATTTCTTGAGTTGGTTCATTTTGGTCTCCTTATTATTTTTTGGTTCAATTTGGTCCTCTAATTTTTTTTAAAGGTTCAATTTGGTCCCTACCGTTAAGTCTACGTTAACACCGTCTTCGTACATGCCACATGTCATTTTATGGAATTTTCAAAAAATATTTATTTTTTTAATTTTTTTTAAAAAATTAAACTGCCACGTGTCACCTTATGGTTGTGACACGTGTCAATTTGAGATTTTTTTATTTAAAAAATGTACTGCCACGTGGCAGGTCACGATTGTGCCACGTGTCAAGCTAACATTGGTTGCTTTCAATTTAGTCCCTCTACTCACAATTTTGATTCAATTTAGTCCCCCAATTTTTTAAAATGATTCAATTTTGTTCTCTCCAATTCGAGACCAAATTAATAATTAAGCTTAATTACAATTTATATATTCATGTTAAAATAATTTTTTATCATTTATACATCAAATCACTCCTTAAATACTCATGTTATTTCATTTTTTACACTTGAAATTTTCTATACATGTAAAAAAAATAATAATTTGAATAGTTAGATGGAGTAATTTAATCTATAAATATAATAAAAATTATTTTAACATGTATATATAAGTTGTAATTAAGCTTAATTACTAATTTGGTATCAAATTAGAGAGGATAAACTTGAATTATTTTAAAAATTTGGGGGACTAAATTGAATCAAAATTGTAAATAGAGGGACTAAATTGAAAACAACCAATGTTAGCTTGACACGTGGCACAATCGTGACCTGCCACGTGGTAGTACATTTTTTAAATAAAAAAATCTCAAATTGACATGTGGCACAATCGTGACCTGCCACGTGGCAGTACATTTTTTTAAATAAAAAAATCTCAAATTGACATATGTCACAATCATAAGGTGACACGTGGCAGTTTAATTTTTTTAAAAAAAAAATAAATTTTTTTTTAAATTGAAAATTCCACAAAATGACACATGGCATGTACGGAGACGGTGTTAAAGTTGACTTAGCGGCAAGGACCAAATTGAACCTTTTAAAGAATTAGAGGACCAAATTGAACCAAAAAATAATAAGGGGACCAAAATGAACCAACCTAACAAATTAGGGGACCAAAATGATAATTAAGCCAAAAATATTTTAATAGATAAAATTAAATGATTATCATTTTGCCCTTGAAAATAAATGTGATATAAAATGACATTTTAAAAGTGATAGTAACTTAAAAATAGTGAGACTAGATTATTATAATATTAAGAGGTTTTAATATAAATAGTTTTGTTATAAATGAACTTCGTTATTTTAAAACACACTATCTATCTATAAATTATTTTTTAGAGTTCCCTGACTTCTTTCTTGGAGTTTTCATCTTTTGTTCATTTGTTTGAAGATCGGAGACCGCTAGGGTGATCCTCTTCCTTTTTGTTTGATTAATTTATTCAATCATGTAAGTTGAATTTTTGCTAGTTTTCTTGTGGGTCTTCTCTGTTTTGGCTCGCATGTGACTCTCCTTTGGTTGCATTTGAGGTTTAAACCCTCCTTATGAGTCTCTTTTGGTAAGTGATCATAATGGCAGGTCCTGATCATTTTTGTGTCATTCCTAGATATAAATAAAGCATCGTGGGGACCTAAGGTGTTTTGATGTTCTTAGAGTTGTTTGAGTCTGCTTAATTGTTTTGCCAGGTGAGGGGAATAATTCGTCTTGGTTTTTAATAAATATGTGTTGCATGTTGTAAATCGATCCATGAAATTGGTTGAATTGTTGTGGTGAGTGATTATGAACCTTGGGTACCAAGATTAGGGTGGAAATGTGCTATTTTTGCTCAAGCAAGAGGAATCCCACTTAGGTGACAATAGCCTAAAATTCCACTTTACTCTTTATTCGAGTTGTCCTTCAAGCGACAACTCGCTCAAGCGATAGGCTTCTTGCTCAAACGATAAAGCCATTACTTATTTTGCTTTTGTAAAATTTTAGCTCAAGTGAAAATTTTGTTGCTAAAGTGAGAGCGTTTGTCGCACAGACGATAATGCTCTAGAGTGTATTCTAGTTTTTGTATAAAATGTCGCTCAGGCGATATGATCTTGCCCAAGTGAAACCCTGGCTGTTGTAACTTTTTATTTATCAACGTGATTGAATGTGATATTATTATAATATGAGGTATAACTTATGTATGATTGATGCTGGTATACTAAGACTTGACTTGATATGTATTTGTATAATATGAAAATGTGATTATACATGATTGTGAAAGTATTGTTGTGAAACTGTGATGATAATGTGTTTGTTAATATATACGAGCATTGTATGTGTTTGACGTAATTCCATGAGTCTTATGAGAAGATTTTATGGTGGTGTTATTTTAGTGTATGCATTCTAGTGATCATTCATACTCAAATAGAGTATAATGAGTCATGTGGTGAGAGTATGAAAAGGCCTAGTCTATGACAGGATAATGACCTTAGATAATGATGGATTAACGTTGTGTGTGGTACGGTGAAACCCATTGACAATGGCTCTGCAAAGCAATAGAGACCACCACATGTGCAAGTCTTCAGTGATTATGATTCCAAATGCATGTAACTGGATAATTGAGTTTAGTGTCAATTGTCTTTATGCAATTATGTGAATTATTGTAATTTGTCCATGCATGACTTATTATTTTTATGTTTTAAATGGTCTTAACGTAATCTTTTGTATATTAGCTTATTCTTGCACTTTGTGGTCTTGTGTTATTTTTCTCTTCTGCGATGATTACCATTTTGGTGGGAGCATATGAATATGCAGATTTAGTGACACCTCTGAACGATGAGAAATTCGTAGTTAGAGTTGTGAGATTGTAGCACATGTATGAGTGATTGTATATTTTTTATGAAAAAGAATATCTTATTACATTGAGAAATTAATTAAGAAGTTATAAATAGTAAGTATGGATTATAGATGATATAAAAGTTGAATTACGACAATTAAAAATGTCGTAGTATAATTCGAATAATGGTAGTTCAAACTGACGCTTTTCACATTGATTTTGTTTCCCACTAATTAAATTATGACGATTTTAGCCGCCTTATTTTACATCCCAAAATTGTCATTTTATACATTGCAAAATATGGTAGTGTGTGTGACCATTAAATTAAAACCGCCACATTTTGCTTTGTGGCAACACGAGATACGAAGGTTTCTAAAACCACTACAAACGTAAATTACAACGGTCAAAACCGTCATATTATACAAAAATAACCACCACAATTTACACAATTTTTTTTAGTGAAATATTTTTATTGTCTATACTCTTAAAGGATTGTATTAATATATTTTTTATTTTGTTAATCTATCTTTGAATATTATTATGAAATATCTTATTTTATTAGTTTTTTATCATTAAAACGGAATGTTACAATATAAATTTAAAGGTAAATACTATTATTATTATTATTATTATTATTTTTTAATTTTTTTTACATGAGATCCGAGTATGTAAAGAGTGAATCAATTATGTAGTTACGATGAGAGAGGGAGAATCGATTCGGTTCAAATATTTGAATTTTTTTAAAAGAGAGCATCATTTCTCTCATTCTTATAATTCATTTCCAACCCTAATCTTCATCACTTTTCTCCTTCGAAACCTTCTCCCATAAACCATTGGCACTCCTCCATCACTTATCTCACCAACAACAGGTTCACCGATTGCAAGCTCATAGATACATTAAAATTAGAGGATCAAATAAATAATGTTATCTACTTGATGTGGTTTTTCTTTTATCTTCTCACTTTTGTGGGTAATCCTAAGAATAGTTACTCGCAAATCCACTTATTCAAACAACATTGTTAGAAGTGGGCTTTAAGCCTAACTTAACCTGGCTCTGATATCATGTTAGAAGTGGACTGCCTAACTCAACCCCACAAAACCAGCTTGTAAGATGAGGTTTGCACCTTACTTATATATTGTGAATTAACCTTATCTCTAGTCGATGTGAGACTTTCAACAAATATTGACACTAATCTTCCATCCAAATATAGCACGAGTGTTGAAACATGATTGCAAATACCTCCGCATATGATAAGAAGACCTTCAAAATCCATTGAGATATAGAGACCAAGACTTTCAAATACATAAACCAAACCCAAAGTCCAAGACTTTAAAATTTTTGAAGTGATCGTGAACAAAAAAAGTTTCAAATACCAAGATTAACCAGGAAAAAAATAGTTCACAAGAACCATTGTAAAAACAATTTTAATTTGTCAAAAATATTTTTTAAATGAATATATATATTATGTCCATAAATTTAAAAAATTAAGTATCCAGTAAGAAAGTATTGGAGTTGGAAAATAATTTAGATTCTGCTACTATAAAAGAATGGCAGAATGAACTGCAAATTTTTTAAAATCACATAATCACTTAAAAACTTCCGTGAATTATTATTACATGATTTGATCTTTGTAAGTCATAATAATATCGTATAGTCAATATTTATATCTCAATTTTGTAAAAAAATATTAGTTTTTTCATTTGTTTATTTCTGCAACCTGTAATGAGTAAGTTAGTCATTTATTTCTGCACCCTGTAATCTCGATCTGTATCCACGTGAGGTGGGATGATAAAATGATCAATTTGTCTTTGTTTTTTTCCTTTCCCTATGCACTCATTTCTTTCATTCTTCCTTGAATTTTGTTTCTGGCACAAGTTGGATGAAGGGGTTAGTTTCCGTAACTATTTTTGTGTATATATTCATTTTGAAAAATGATTTTTTGACTACTAAATTTTAACAACTTTCTCTTATAATTTTAGGTGTTATCTTCTAAGTAGATTTTTATTTTTTATTTTTCTCATTCTCAATCTTTCAAAATTACTTAAAAGATGACACATAATGTTATAAGAGGAAGTTATCAAAATTTAGTAGTCAAAATATTATTTTCCATTCATTTTAAAAGATATTTGAATTTTTTATAATTTTAAATTTATTTTAAACTTTGTATACATTTTATATTATATAATTTAATTTTGTTTATTTTATAACGTGAAATTAGAAATTTGATTTTGTGTTTTTAAATGTTCAGTACAAAATATAAATTTATATGTATCGAATTATACATTTTAAAACATAAATTTATATTCTAAAATACAAATTTATATTTCATTAATAGAATAGATAATTACTTATGTTTAATGTTCTATATTTTACAATGCAAAACGCCTCTCAATTACATTGGGAATTGAAACTAAAAATTCCAAACTACAGAATGCAATTTAATTTTAAATGAGATTGTACATTCTATAATATCTTCAGATTGTATATTCTGCAACTTAAAAAAAATAAATAAAAAATAAAAGGTAAAATTGTAATTTTCAAATGTATTGGAATGCAGGATGAAAATATGAAAGTTCATGAAAGTGTTAGTTAGGAAATGGGCTTTGTCAACAAAAATGGGTCTATCTGAATCATTTCAGCATTTTCTTCCTGCACCCCACAAAAGTTGTAATTCCCAAACTATTTTTACTACAATTAAAATAAAAATCATTAAATATCATTATTCTTTATACTTTTCATAGTGGGTGTTGTCTCAACTAGCTATGCAAGGGGAGAGGAGACTCAAAGGTAAAATGGAATATTTGAATTTAGGGGGTGCGGGGACAAAAAATGGGGGTGCATGAAGAACAGCCCATTTCAGCAATTTATAAACATCTCTATTCAATTGGTCAAGATGACAGAAAGAACATTTATTTTGAAATCCATTCAAAACTGTTCCACCTATTACCTTTAAAACAATATTATTGAAAAAATAAAAATAAAACTCTACATTTATAATCCTTTCATGCCCACAAGTTTTAACCTTTTCTTCTACTCTTATCTTGATTCTTTCTTCAACCTGTATCAAACATATCCAACAATTCACTGGAAAATAATTATGGTTGAATACATTTATTATAAGGAATTGATTTGAAGAAGATTTTTTTTTTCTTAAAAGGTATTTTCAGGTCAATTGGAGAAATAATAGACTTGAATATATATATATATATATATATATATATATATATATATATATATATTGATTTGACAGAATTGTTGAATTTTGATGGTTCTTTTTTTAGTAGCAGATGAAAATTGTTTTTAAAAGTATTTTTTACAATACAAATGCCTTTGTTAGACGGATTAGTTGACAACATAAAAATGGATTATTTCTTAAAATGTATTAATAATTTTAAAACTATTTATTAATTTTTAATAACAATTATAAAAAGTAAAGAAAACTTCATTAAATATATTTATTTAAAAGAAAATCAAATATTAGGTATACAAATGAATTAATAAATTATTAAACAAACTTCACAAATCCACTCATACCTCATTCATCTCATATTATACTTTCTTTTCCAAAACTACTTTTCTACGTGTCGTCATAAATTACTAAATCAACTATTCATAGTCCTAACAAATCATCTTAAAACAATTCTCACAAGCATCTATACATTTCACACAAATTATGAATGTCTTAGGAAATTTAAAATACTTCACTTCTTTCTATATATATTCTCTACATTTTAAAATGACTATTTTTATTTTATTTTATCTGATATTAATATAATATTAATTATTCTTTTCCTAATTTTTTATAAGTAAATTTCATCAACATTTTTTATTTATAACGAATAAAAAATTACATTTACTGAGAGGGTAAAAGTAATTTTGTAAAATTATTTCAGTAGGTAATATATTCATTATTACTCTTATAGAAATCAATTCCAT
>Ga0214545_1000636_pt1 | contig 58426 bp, 23 predicted proteins | sample CNSS4metaG_FD_160064 | JGI IMG/M metagenome (GOLD analysis project Ga0214545, IMG submission 160064) | Root nodule microbial communities from cowpea collected in UCLA plant growth center, Los Angeles, California, USA - CNSS4 | ecosystem: Host-associated > Plants > Roots > Nodule | place: USA... | reverse complement strand
TTCAAAAAATCCAGAAGCTGACACGTGGCACCCCATTTAACACCGTTACTCTACCACTAACGGAAAGGACTTGATTGGGTCAAATTTCCCAAAATAGGGACCAGATTGAGATAAAAAATAATTGAGGAACCAAATTCAAATTTTGCTACGAAAATGGGGACTAATAGTATAATTTAACCTATAATAAACATCCACCACATGCATAATATTTCACATGCTATACGTTTTGTCGGTGAAAAAAACTTAAATGGTGCTATTTTCATTAAACACTGTTCTATTTGTACTCAATATTTTCATCATATCTAACCAAATGTGTGCCAATATTCTGTTCTCAAGGACAAAAGCAAATGTAGCATATAGTTAACGATCACCACACTGTTTGCATGAAATTCTTCCCATTATATATGTACAGTAATGATGGGTCGTTCGAAGATTTATAAGGAAGAGTACATGTATTTAATTTTTTCATCTTTTACCTGTCATTTAGCTTAACAGTGGTCTGTCTTTTTAGAAAGGATTCAGAGACAATATATGATTTTACGAGTCTTTACATTTAATTTTTTTACTTTTATTTAATGTAGGATTTATGCACAAACATCGGTTAATATTGATGTAAGGTATGTGGTAATCATATATTGACATTGATTAATATTGATGCAGGGTGTATGGTAATTATAAACGGACATCAGTTAACATTGATGTAGGATATGTGATTAGTGTCCAAGTGCATAGACTAATATTGATGATTATACATGAGCATTAGTTAACTTTGGTATAGGTGTGTAGTGAAAGGAAATTCTTGAAATGGTTTATTTCTAAGTGAATATATTCTTTTACGGTGAAGTATGATTATTGGTACAACAATGGAGATATGTATATTTTAAACTTGACACAGATTGTTGAGTTGATGAAAATAATACATCTTAATTCCACATCATCTAAAATCAGCAAGGGAGCAGGTGTATAATGGATTCTAAGTCGTAGTTTTAGTTGTCCTCATGTCTAAAACATTTTGAGCTTATATATGTTTTTTTTTTTTTACTTTTGTTATAGAGTATTATGAGGTGTAATTAAATTCTTGTTCTACAGGATATAATATGTGTGTATTTGGAGTCAAGGGGGAAAAGTTGTCGATTTATTGTACAAATTTTCATAATGCTATTTTCTGGTTGTCATTAGAAAGTGACCGTTAGTTTTCTTTTGGATTTAAAGTTTCCTTTATATTATTGTATATCTTGTGCTAGATCTTATCTTTCTATTGATATGGTAATTCTTGACATAAAGACTAATCTTTTGATTGATTTTTTTTTTCCATCAATATAAGATAATAATTCTACTTTGATAAGGAAGTTCCGTTTGTTTTTAACCGCAAGGGAATCCTGGTTTATGTTTTAAGCATGCGGTCAACCTTTTGAGTATGGAATCCTTGAAAGAGATTTTGGTGTTTTGAGGGATTAGTGATTTGATTTTGGATCCAAAAATATCTTTGGATACCAAAAGAAAAGGGACAAGTGAAAAGAAAAGGCTTTCATGTGTCTATTTTTATGTTTTGGTTCCAAAATTTAACTAACTCTCGCTTTAAAATCTCCAACGACTGCATTTAGGAGTGGGCCAATAGGTGTAATTAACATGCATAATTGAAAGAGATGAAGAAACTGTTTGCCAGTAACAAATTGCATCACTGGGAAAAGGAAAGGTTGAGGGCCAGGATATAACAATTCTCACTACTTCTATCTCTCAATTATTAATTAATGCATAATAATCAGAGACAAAAACACACCCAAAGATATTGGATCAGAGAATAACTAATCTGTAATTTCTTTTCTTTGTACTTTTTCTGCTGCTTGCAGTTTTATTGTTACCTATAGTATAACTTTTTTTATTCACAACCTTTTTTATTCACATGTTCTTCTGGTTTTATCAGTTATTAAGGGTTAAATATGTTTTTGGTTTCTTAAATTTGAGTAAAATTTGGAATTAGTCTCTTTTTAAAATTTTTGACCAATTTAGTCATTCGTCTTTATAAATGCGTGGATTTAGTCTTTTTAACCAAATTTTGTTAAGTTTATTTGAAGTTTTAAGCAAGCACATTTCATGATAATATTTGGATTATTTATACCATTTAACACATTTTTGCTTCAATGTTATAACTCAAATATTATCATAAAACACATTTGAAATGTTAAATAAACTTAACAAAATTTGGTTAGAAGAACTAAATTCACACATTTCTAAAGATGAAGGACTAAATTGGTCAAAATTTTTGAAAAATGACTAATTTCAAATTTCAATGAAACTTAAAAGACCAAAAACATATTTAACCTTTAAGTTAATTTCAATATGTTTCATAGAGAAACTAAAATAGTTTAGTACAAAATCATGATGGTGTATAGATGAATTGATTATTGAAAGAGAATAAAGGATGGAATGGATTTAAGAAGCAAAATTGAGTTAATAGAAGTATAGAAGCATTTATATATGTTCAATCGTGTGGACATTAGGTAAACAACCTTGTCAATTTTCTATGGTTAGAACTATCTTGTCATTACTCATTACTATAATTATTAAGCTAGCTATTGTGTCCCACTTATGTTTCATCTGTTTAAATCAAACAACTTGTTTGAAGCAGTGAAATTGATTATGAAACTAGCCATCAAGAGGATAAGGTAATGTAAAATGAATTTTAGAGATATTTTTCACTATCTAATACACTATAATAAAATATCAAATTAGCTTCTCAACAATGCGTATATTATTAGAATCGATTAATGCAATGTCAAAAGTTAATTTGTTTTAAAAAATTAAAAAGTTTAAAATTATTTTACATTCAATTTTATATTATGTACGTGTATGTCAGTTATGTCTATTCTCACTATAAAGAAACAGGGGTGAGAGGAAAACCGTATCCGATCAAATTTGAAGTAAATTTGAGGTTGGATTCGATTGAATAAATCAGTAACGTAGATAAATAAAATTGAGTAAAATAGATAATCAATCATAAATTCATATTATTTTTGACTACTACTTGCACTCATTTTGAAAAATTTATTAAAAGTAAAACTTAATTTTTGAGTCAATTTTTTAGTGGTAGCTTCTTGAATGATCCACAAAATTTTTCATATTTAATTTTTGAAATCAAATCTTTGAAAATAGAATTGATGGGAGCAATTCAACTTTTTCCTAATTTGCATTATCCACCAAATGTAATGCATTTAATTCTTGAAATTATGTTGACCTTTAATTTAGTTAGATTGGCTTTGAGTAATTAATTTGATTGATTTACAATTTTCATTGATTCCTTTAATTGTTCATCATCCACATATTCATTGGACTCTATAAGATTGGGCTTTGATTTTCATCAATCTGACTCATGTTAAATATTCTCGGATTATCTTTTCCTTATAAAAAAAATCCAATGCTAAAATTATGCAAAATGCAACAAATTTAATAAAATTTAATTATATTATGTTTTTATTAAAAGATTCTAAATGCATTATTTATAAGAATAATAATCAGCTTAGAAAATACACTTAGATCAAGAAATAAGGAATAAAATAACATACATCACTTATATTTGTGTGTTTTTGTTTGTAGAGTCTTTACATTGCACATATTAGTCATAGATTCTATTTTGAAAATATGTGGTAGTGAAAAAACTTGAAATGATTTTTTACAAAAATATTTTTTAAGAAAAATATCACTTTTTGATGACAATTAAAATTTTAACCGGCATAGAAAATAACATATTCTATGACGAGTTTTTAAAACCTCAGTAAAAAGTTTAAATTTTTTTATGTTGTATGTATATCTATGTCGTTTATATAACCGTCATAAAAAACATATTTTAACTTTCATAAAAAATGTTTTTTGGATTAGTGCAATGTTAATATCATCATGCATAGAGTCTTTAAGTGAAACCAAGTAAAAGGCCCTTAAATAACCGATTTGCCAGATTATGTGTGTTTCCATGGATAACATCAGTACTCAAGAAAGATGGTATTAGGAGCATGTGCATGAATTATCACCAATAAAAAAATTATGAAGAACAAAATCTCCTTAGAATAATTATTATATTGTTTAATTTTTCTTTTTAGAAGCAATAAAAAATATAAGTTATTATTTGTGAACATAGTTGATTATATCTATGCAAAATCATTTTTTGTATAAATTCTTTTTAATTTCTTGTAGGTATAATTTACATTTGCTTTAAAACATTATAAGAAAAGCTCTAAGAACCTTCAACAAATTGTGATAAAAGATTTTTTTTTTTTATAGATTCTATAAGACACAGTTATCATTGTTAAATTTTTTAATTGCTCTTACATACTTTAAATATTTGTTAGTTTCAGGTGATTTTTTTTTTTTGTGATCTATGCTAAACTTAGGTTTGGTATTTTATACAATAGGTTTTTCCATTGTAATTTATATCTTTTAATAGGTTTTTAAGAGTGTTGGTTCATATTTTGAGTGATCAAATATTTTGCATGTAAAATGTGGTTGTAATAAAACAATATCAAAATAATGTAAATAATCTCTCTCAATATAATATGGATGGATATAAAATAAGGAAGATTTAAACTAATTTAAAATTTAACGTGTCATATTTCTTTATTTTCTTTTTAAATGATGTCAGGTATTACTCTATTGTATGATATCTCAAAACACACCGATCATTTACCATCATAATATTTCTTGCTTTAATTTGTTAAGTGATTTTTTATTATAAGAAAATTCTTAAATAATGATCAATTTTAATGACAAAAAATAATTAGTTATTATAGTAAACAATTTAGATATCCATTTATAAACTAAAAATTATTGGTAACTAAAATAATATCTATTATGAATAATTGGTATATATGTAAATTGGTAACCTATGATGCACGAATACGATACATGTATCAGATACGACACATATCCAATACGTCGATACATATATCTTGAAAATAATAAGATATAATATGTGATATATGAAAATTGAAAAGTGTGCGATAATTCTTAGAACATGATATATATATATATATATATATATATATATATATATATATATATATATAATTGTTATCACGTGGAAACAAATTAAAATCATATGTATTAAAGTTGCCAATATAAAAGAATTATGAATTATTGTCATCATAATACTGCTTTATAGATTAGATATTTTATTGATGAACTTTGATAAATCTTGAAGTATAGACATGAGTAGATGTTAAGGATACATGAATCAAATTGAAGTATTAATGTTTCATATTTGGTAATTAAAATAATTTTAATTATGAATTGGTCTCTAAATTAGTCTCCAAATAACTAATTAGAGACCAATTCCTTTGATATCAAAAACATTGTTAGCTAATGTTATTAATCAACTTAAAAATCAATTAATGAGAAAAACTATTTATGTTAAAAAAAAGTTTTTAAATTGATATCCAAATTTGTCACTACTATAACTAGTTATTTTTTATTACTAAAATTGGTTATTATTTAAGAATTTTTTATAATTTTTTTAACTAAAAATTTCTAAATTAGTTGATTCAACAAAAAAAACTTTTGAAGATAAATTCCTCTTTCATTGTTTTTTAAATGCCAATTCAACTTCTTATTTGGATAAGACTTAACTTTCTCTATGTTAATATCAAATTACAGATATATAATTGTCCACCTCTGCTCTTAAATGTTACACTAATTTAAATACAATTTTTGAACTTTCAAAACTATACAACGTTTATTTATTTATGTTCAACTTTTTTTTATCAAGAAATTTAGTGTGATTTTTTTTCAAACAATTAACTAGGTTACTTTAATATATATATATATATATATATATATATATATATATATATATATATATATATATATATATATATATATATAAATATTTCATAGAACTATGCTAACCGAAAGAAAAAGAGTGAGGAAAATGGCTAGATAAAAGTTATACCAGTTAGCTCGTGAAGCTTTATATATAATAATTTTATTAGTTTTATGCCATAAATTATTATATATAATAATTTTTTAGTTTTATTATATACTTTTCATTTTATTAGTTTAATTATACTAACAATAATTTATAATTATTTTTTCAATACTTTAATTAAAAACACGATCTATAAAAAATATTTCATACTCGTTGTAACTGCATTACTATAATTTTTTAACTGATTAGCAATATAATTTTTATGTTCATAAATCGTTAAAGTAAAATTAGATATATAATTATCTTTTTAGCCTAACTATTAATTATTTAATTCAATTTTATTACTTTTTATTAATAAAAGGTTTTATCAAATCATTTAATTTAGAAAAAAAAACAATGTGATTCTTCGGTTTATTTAAGTTAAATTGGTATTATTAATCTTATAAATTACGAATACATATTGGTTATGAATTGTCATTTTATATAAGTTAAAATAGTTTATATTTACTATGTGCTAATGATGTTATAGCTTATCAGATGAAGAAGAATTACATTGTTACATTTTCAAAATTAAGAGAATTGATTAAATATCTTATTAAGGGAGAGGTTAAAGTGATTAAAAAAATAAATAGTACAAAAAAAATTAATAAACCGAAATTTAACTCAGTTTGTAATAAATTGAAGATTATATTTAAAAGATGCAAGCTTTTTAGCTTCCACCATCGTTTTTTTTTTGTCTTTTTCCCTCTCATAATTACTTATTAACTATGCCTAAACTACTTAATTTTTCAAAAATTATGTGGACATAAATTGAAAAAAAAAAAATCAGTTGAAAGTTTGAAATACTCTTTTAACTATTTGATAAGATATTTTGAAAAAAGGAACAACCTGGAATAATTTTACAAGAAATACAAAAAAGCTAATTTTTAACCTACTAAAAAGCACTTCATTGATTAAGTGATTCGAAATGGAATCGCTTACGTGACAGTGGCCAGTCGGGTGAGGGAGATGCCTGAGTTTTATTTAGCAATGAAAAAAATGAATCCAATATGTATAGTATTCGTATGGAGACCGTGACCGTAATCTCTGACGCTAACGGCGTTCTACATAAATATACGTATTTTTGTTTTCTTTTTTTTGGAAAATGTCATTAGATTCCTACATGCATACTTTTAACTGATTAAACCCTTTTTATCAAGTTGAAAGACTAATTAAAGTGACAGTGTTCTTTTTTTTTTTTTCAGAAGTTTATTTATTTATTTATTTTCTTCTTCCACTTACCTTCTTTCTTTCCCATGTTTGATACCACAATGCAATCTCTTTCGCTCTCTCTTTCTCTCTCCACCGTCCACTTCCTTCAGCCATCTTGTACTCTCTCTATCTCTCTATAAAAGCAAACCCAACTAGCCATAAACTGTTCCCACTCTCTCCTCAAACCCACACACAATCACAAACTTACCTTTTTCACCCATGGCTGACCCCTACTCCAATTTTTTCTCTTCCTCACCCTTCTTCCGTTTCAATCACCATTTCCCATCTTCAAACCCTTCTCCGCACGCTCCCTATGTCCACCACAACTTCATCAACCACTCCAAAACCAGCGACACCACTTTTCTCCACTACCACCACCACCACCACCACCACAACCCTGCAACTTTTTCTTCTTTTCCACCTTCCCCTCCCTTGAGAGAAGAACTACCCCTCTTGAGACTCAGTCCAGCGAAGCAAGAGGAGGAGGAGGAGGAGGACCTGTCTTGCACTGGAGCCATGGATGTGGAGGAGAGGATGCACATCCACCCCAAAGAGGAAGAAGATGATGAAGATGCCACCGTCACTGTTGCACTCCACATAGGGTTGCCAAGCCCTAGTGCTGCTGAGATGGCTTCCGTCCTCTCTTCTTCCTCGGAGACCACTGACAAAGATCATGGAGATGCTGCTGCTGAGGATTCTTCTGCCGGCTTCAGACTCAACAAGGGCCAGTACTGGATCCCTACTCCTTCTCAGATTCTCATTGGCCCTACCCAGTTCTCTTGCCCTGTTTGCTGCAAAACTTTCAACAGATACAACAACATGCAGGTATATGTCACACATATCAATGACTGTCACACAACGTTTTTAAATTGCAGAAGTGGTCGCAACTTCTCATGTTTTTTTTTTTAATGTTGTAACAAGTAACAGTGGATGCAACCGTAGTTGTGGTCACCGACACCCCAAAACTCTTCATGTTGCTGCTGAAATTGTGGTTGGAGACTTATTTTAGAAGCTATACACCCTTTCGAATTCTTTCTTCGTGTCCCTTTTCTGCTACTTTTTTTTTTTATGAGGTTTTCTTCCTCTACTCCCTTTCTAATTCAAGGTCCCAAAAGAAAAAAATTAAAATGAAAAGATTTTTTTTCCCCCTTACCTTTGCTTCTGCTTCTCCTTTCTGTCTATAACTTTCTTCCCTGATTTGAACCGCTAACGGTTCCTCGATGCTTCGATGGAAAGAGGAAAAAGCTTGGGTTGTAATCTATGCTACTTGTCTTCTGCTTTTCCTTTCCTTTCTTTTCTTTATTTTTTTCTATTTATAAATTATTTTCATCCTTTTTTTTCCAGGTCTATAAATCATGATTTCGCTTCTAGTCATAATTTTATTTGATCTTTTTAAAGAGTTTAATTTGGGGTTGGTTTTTGCATGGTGAGCGGGTTTGATATATATAATTTGGTTAAATAATGAACGAGTGGTTTCTGATCCAGACTGAGACTGGGATCAGTACCTTACCACCTTTCCTTTTCGTTGATTAAACAACTCAAGCTATGTTCCTTATGCCTTCGGTGCATTGAAGTCTGCGCTCTTTATATATTTTGGTAGAACTGAAAATCTTGCAGAGTTTCTTCCAGATCGCTCAGATAATTACACCAATTCCGTTTCTCTTTGTGGTCCTTTGGTTCTGAATGCCCCATACATGGGACATAGCTAGCCTACAACTACTCCTCTCTTTCCCTTTTTCGTTTGTCCTCCTTCTTTTACCATTGCAAACAAAACTATCAACGAACTAGTACTCATCTAAATTTTATTAAATTTGCTCTTTACGAATATAGCCTTTTTGTTCTTTTGAAGCGACCACTATCAAAGCTTACATATATAACAACACCTCCAGCATTCCTCTTCATTCCCAGATGCATTCCTTCAATTTGAAAAGGAACATCTTAGCACCTTTCTGGATGTTATATGTTAATATATAATGCTCTACAAATTCACCATGAAACTGATTTTTGTGTGGTTTAACTGAGGGGTTTTCAGATGCATATGTGGGGGCATGGATCACAGTACAGAAAAGGACCTGAATCTCTGAGGGGTACCCAACCAACGGGCATGCTGAGGCTTCCTTGCTATTGTTGTGCTCCAGGGTGCAGAAACAACATTGATCACCCGAGATCAAAGCCTCTGAAAGACTTTAGAACACTTCAAACGCATTACAAAAGGAAGCATGGGATCAAACCTTTCATGTGCAGGAAATGCGGGAAGGCTTTTGCGGTGAGGGGGGATTGGAGGACTCATGAGAAGAACTGTGGCAAGCTCTGGTACTGCATCTGCGGCTCCGATTTCAAGCACAAGAGATCTCTTAAAGACCATATTAAAGCTTTTGGAAGTGGCCATGCAGCTTATGGAATCGATGGTTTCGAAGAAGAAGACGAGCCAGCTTCTGAAGTAGAGCAAGATAATGATGATTCCACCCAGTGATTAACGAGACTGCTGGGTTTATGTATGTGAATTATCCTAGTTATTTTGTCCAACGATTGGGGAATATATATAATATATAAAGCGTTGGCTTCCTATTTCAGCACTATATATATAAGCACCAAGTTCAAATGGAAAGTCAATCTTTTCTTTAATTTCTTCTTCTTTTCTGTTGGTAATATTAGCTAGAACTAGAGACTGGATACAAAACACAAAGCTGGCAAAGCTATATATATGTATCCAACTTCTTTGAATTTGTTGTCGTGTATAAGACACCTTTCCCTTCTCTTACTATGAGATGCTTAGAATTATTCTTATTTGATTTCCATATCTTCAGCAAAAGCATAGCTTAAGCTCATTGATTATTGATTAATGACAAAGTAGTGTCTCAAGTTCTATTCAAATGAATTCACTACATGTTTTTCTTTATTATGTGTGGGTTCATTCTGCCAAGCTATCAGCAGAGGCGTTACGTGTATCAGATATATTGTATATCACACATTGACCGGTGAATTAATGGGAAAAGAATAAGTGAAATTTTAGTAATGAGAAGGCAACGATGAGCATAACCGTACTTTATTGAAAAAGCAGTCAAGATGAAGAAAAGGGTTTCTGAAATACATTATATATAAAGTTTGAGGGGCATGGTGCATGTGCATGAAGAAAATATAGGTGTGGGGCATTTGAGAGATATTATGGCAGAAGGAAGTAGTATATATATAGTATTAGGTGATTAGATAGGGTTTTGATGGTGTGAAACTGAAATATACGAGAGGTTTGGGTAGTGGAGAAGAAGATAGATGGAAGATATAGCATTTGGTTGGAAAATAGAAAGCAAATGATTAGGTTTTTGAAGAGAAATAGATAATAGAAAGGAAGGAGGATATGAAAAGATATATAGGTAGGATGGGTGATATCATAATGGTCCCAGTGTGAAGTTTGCAAGGTATGAGGGTAGTACTGCAATGAAGTGGATCTGATTTGCAGCTTTGGTTAGAGAGAGAGAGAGAGAGAGAGAGAGAGATGAAAACTGCAAAACTGTGGAGCCCAAGTTGTGTTGGTTGGGCTGATTGGTAACATATACCGATGCCCCCTACACTGCATACACACACCTCTCTTCCATATCTGATGGATAAACTGTACACTGAAACGACCTTTCAGCAGATTTTTACCTCTTTTCTCTGCGAGACTCAAGACTCTTCAATCCATATGCTACGTACGTACCTACATGTATATACGTGATGTACAATTCACACCAAATCTCTGCATGCTGCTTCCATTCAGGTCAAACATTCAATTAATTAAGTCTTAAGTATTATTGATTATTATTATTATTATTAGAGTTTTTGTGAGGGTTAGAATAGATGAATGAAGTGAACAGGAAACTGTAAGTAAAGCATTTATGGAGCATCAATATCCCACCCTTTTGTTGTGGAGACCAACCCTACCACTATATTGACCTGCTGAGACTCTCCTACCTCTCTCTCACCATCATCTTTTCTGTGTGGCATTTGTGCTTTTATGGGAAGTCCCTATCCTAAAACCACCCATACCCCCAATATGCCCTGCACTCTCATTACCAAACAACCTCACAATCGACTCATCCACAATAATCATCACTTCTTTTTTTTCTTTTTTTTTTTAATTTTTTTTTTCAAAATAATATATAACGTGCAATAATTCAAATGTTAAGTACGTAACGTATGTACAACTCCATGCATGTACATGCATCCTTTAATAAAAACAACTATTGGACCATAACATATACATACAAAATTAAGAAAAAAAGATAAGTATAGGAACAGAAAAAATTGAATAAAAAAGAGAAAGAAGAAAAAAAAGTGTGAGAATAAATGAAAATTGTTGATGACATCTGGGATTAAAAGATTAAAATTAAGAAATGATTTAATGTGAACAGTGTTGGAAGGTAGTTGTACAGTCCCATGATATACCGTGCCATGAGGATGTAAAGGAGACCAAACAAGCCAACACGCAAGAATATGTTATGTGGTGTATTCTCCTTTTTGCATTCATATTCCAATACAGTAGGGACATCTTTGTCTCCCTTGGCTCGAATAACTAGCTCTTCTCATTTCTCTCTCTTTATATTATAACTTGCTGAGGTGGAATTTTCTTTTTCGTAGCACCATAAAGAAAAACTCACCTTTGAATAGAAACAGGTGGTTCTGGTGTGTCAAAATATATACAATTCTTAAAGGATAATGTTTTGAAAATTTTAGGTGCATGTGTATAATCATATGCGCCTCCTAGATTGTCGAATTTTTAGGAAAAAACAAATAATTAGTTTTAAGCTTCAATGTTTAGTTCTCGTAAATTAAAAGGCTATTGATCTCTAACTATATGTATTTCTTGTATGTATGGAATCCTAAGGTCAATAATACCACGCTATTACTTAAATATTTTTGGAATTGGAGAAAAGAAAAATCTATATCCCGCATCGGAAAGGAACGAAGATAAAATAATTATAAATGAAATATTGGATGGTGCACACATTACTATGTTTTTAAACCACTTAAATAATTGAACCAGGTATTCCATTCCTTCATTTTTTTTCCTATCAATGTAAACACAATTTAATGAGGATAGAATATGTAGATCCAAATAAAGAAATTAAAATAAACTTTACCATGTTGCAAATTTTTTTTTAGAAGATACATGTATTTTATAATACAGTGTTCACTTTTTATAATAATAAAAACATTATTATTGTTATTATTATAATTATAAAATTAAATATAAATAATTTTTTTAATTTTATTATAAATAAAATTTATTTATTTTGTAAATAAAAAATAGTTAAGTTTAAATTATCCACACGAAATAGTTGCGGGTTCTTTTATTAAAACTTATGTGGAAAAAAGATCTTGTAAATTTTACTACGACTATGCTAACTGCTTACATTTTTTGAGATAAAAATTAACTTCAAATTGTTTTTTTTGAAGATTTTTTTTTAAATAAATTCACAAGATCATATTTAAATTAAAATAGTATTCAACACAGTTTGCAGATTTTTTTATATTAGAATTTTTAATTTAGTTACCAAACAACAACGTCAATTATTATTAATAGAATTAGTTTAACTAATTTTAGTTTTTAGTTAGAGTGAAATAATTTGATAAATATGATTCACTACAAAAAATGATAATGAATTTGTCTTTTAAATATTACTATCAATTGATTTAACCGATTCTAATACAACGAAAAAAGATATATATTTTTTCTAAAAATGTTTAGAAAGTGAAAAAAATACTTTTAACTTTTTTAATAAATAAATATGTTAGTATTGGATTGACCGACACTAATAGAGATTTGAAATGAGAAATTATTTTTAAATTATTTTAATAAATAAATATATGTTAACGTTAAATAAAATAAATATTATAAATAAATAAAGTTAATATAAGCTAAAACGAATAACTCAAATAAATATTAAAAATAAATAAAATTGTTTCAGGTAAACAAACACTAATAAAAAAAATATTAAAAATAAAAAATTATTAGACACCAACTAAAATAAACACTAAAAAGATACTAACTAAAATAAATAAGTTTAAAACACTTAAAAGAATAATTATAAAGATAAATAAATTAGCATAAACTAAGTAGATATATTAAAATAAATAATTATATATTATGAATTCATGTGCAAATATATCATTATCTTCATTACAATAAATATATGGATCGTTAATTATTTTTAATTTTAAAGTTTAAATTTTAAATGATAAATATCTTCGTTCAATTTGTTTTATTCATTTTCTATATAAATATATTTTCACACTCATCTTTTTAATTCACATTTATAATTTTTTTTATCAGCAAAAAATAAAATAAATTAAATAGAGTACTTGAGAGGTGCTCTAATCCTTATATAAAAAAGTAGAACCTAGACAAATAGATGCAATAGCTTGGCATTGTGGTTCCATCAAAACAAAAGACCATCCAAAATTAGATGATCACAATTTGGAACAACTTTGTGATCCACAAAACAAAGGAGACAAAGAATATGCGTACCTAAAAAAGAGACTCCACCAAATTTCCAAACAGTATAATAATAATATACATTAATCAGATCACATTCTTCCTAATCAGACCACTCCACCTCATAGAAGGAAGATAGATGCATCCAAATGGCCCTCCAAGAGAACAAAAAAGATTAAAGTACGCTTAATGCATTTCATTCTCATTGCATTTGTTAAACTAGGCAATTTCACTTCTGTTCCAAAGGAGATTGATCAACATGTACTATTGTATTTATGATTTGTTTGGGTCACTTCGTCAATAGTGACCTGTACAAGTTTGTCTGCACACTTAAACACACAATAGTTAATCATATCACAAAGATTTTAAGCATACACAAGGAGAAAGATACCAATCACTATAAGAGAATATAAGAGATGAACTTTTATATTTCATCCAAGTTGTTACCTGAGCAAGAGAAAGATACCAATCACTATAAGAGAATATAACAGATGAACTTTTATATTTCATCCAAGTTGTTACCTGAGCAAGAGCAAATATTCCTACATGATCAACTTTCCTATGTTTAAAAACTAGTATTAATGAATTAGAGTCCATGATTTTAGAATAGCATCCACCTGTGACACAAATTTGATATTGATCATTGACATAACAAAAAATTCAGGAGTGTCAAATTAAATTTTTTATATATAAATTTTTTCTCTTTCATCGCAAGCCATCCTCTTGAAAAAAGAATCAATTTTTTAACTATTTATCATAATTTTTCTAATATAAATTTATTATCTCTTACCTATTTAGAAAATGATAAATTATCATTGCCAAGTAGTACATAGTAAACAAATTTATTACAAAAAGAAGGAAAACATATTGCTTAAAAAATAAGAGAAAAAGATAGAAAATGCACTAACTTATAAGAAGAATTTGATGGTACAAAATGTTCCTCACCTCCTCAATTTCACCATGGTGTAATTTAATTTTAAAAAGTTGGAAGTCTTACATCAACTAGAAATAAAGTCATTTCATAATATATAAGTGGGGTGCAAACCTCACCTTACAAGCCGATTTTGTGGGATTGAATTAAGCTTAAACTCCACTTCTAACACTTATAAGAAGAATTTGATGGTACAAAATTTTCTTAAACTCCTCAATTTTACAAGGTACAATTTATTTTTTAAAAAAGATTGAGGGTAAAACTTAAGATAGTAAGAGGAGGTGAAAAAGAGATCGAGGTATAGAAATATAAAAAGTGACAGGACGACTAACAAATACATTTTTTTATTGTGGGTAGACAATAACCACGATCGAAAAGACCTGTTGTCAACCCTAGTCATAATTGACAATTGTGATAAAACTTTCTTGTTCTATATAAGTTTTAAATTAAAATTGACCTGAAATTATTTTTATTATCAATATTAAAATCAAAGATCAAACTAACATTACATATATCTTATTCTTTGATGATAAAAAAAACATTACATATATCTGTTGAGTGTCTTAATTTAATCTCCATGTAAACGGTTGAGACATAAATATACGTGAAAATATTTATTTTTTTGATAAAAAAATATTATATATATTTTAAATAAACATTTTTTTTTGTATTTTAAAGTAATTCTATTAAGAAAAATACTTAATGATTTTATGGTAGTCAATAATTATCAATTACTAACATGAGTTTATTTTATTGTCAATATTACGAAATATTTCCACTAATTATATGTGTGATGTCAAGACTATATTATATAACTTACTGTTATAACTAAACATTACTGCATTACATAAGTTTAATAACGCATACATTTTCTCTCCAACTTTGAAAATATAAAATCTCACTTTGATGCGCCCTCTACTCCAACTCACAAACCTCTCTCCAAATCCTCTGGAACAATAGGTTGAATACTTATTATTATTATTATTATTATTAATCGTTTTTTTTCTTTTAAATTTATTTATAAATTTCTAGTGACTTGTTTAATTAAATAAAAAATGTTAATATAAATAAAAAATTAATATTGCTAATATTTAATTTTAAAAAATATAAAAGTTCGGAAAATGCTCTTGGTTCTCAGACTCATCAAAAAGAGACCAAGATCACATTGGCAAAGAAGAGGTTGTAGATATAAAGTAACGTTTAAGAGTAAATGTATAGTACAAAACATGATTAAAGTGCATTTGAACCTCAATTAATCCATAAATAGTGTAAGACCAAAACAAAAAAAACCAATTAACTATCCCTATAAGTAGGAATAAGTGTTGAGGTAAAATGTTAGCTTTTTAACACTCTTAATCTATCTGTTCGAATATGATATAAGAAAAATAAGGACTTTAGTGTCTTAGTGTTTTGTACATGTACCTCACTCGCAAAAACCGAATATCTAGAACAAACCAACTAAGAACATATCAGTCCTAGAAAAAAGCAAGACAACTCAATAGAGAAGTTCAAGGTTGTCTTAATTCTATAAAAATAGTCCTATAAAAATAATGTGTATGAAGCAACTATAATTAACTTTGTGAATTATGCCAGAAATCATTCTAACAAAATATTTTTCACGTTTTATTCTAATTCTATTAGTTAAAACATAGACATATTATCAAGTAATAAAATATATAGATCGTCTACCAACTAAGATACATTAGATGCTTACTAACATACCTAAAGAGTAAACTATAAACAATCTTAAACATAATTATTTGATGAGCCAATACAACACTTATAATATTTTCCTTTCAGAAAAATTGAAGATAAATTATTGGTAAAAATAAAATCAATGGATCTTCTAGTTGAGGTGTTGCAAGTACACACAGTTAATGCAAATTGCCCCTCAAAATTTAACTGAGCCTAATAAATATTATTCTTGACTAAATTCCCATATATTTTATCTGCTGAAAATTTTTAATGATTTTAATTAGTTGTATAATTTTTTAGGCATTCTAAATGTAGTCAACCTTTAGATTCAAATGAATGAGTTCTTTGTGGTGAATCACACAAAGAAGGACGATAGTTGAGTTGATATGCAATTCATTGATAATTAATATTCAATTTAATTGATAAATTTGCAACTATTTAGAAATAATATAATTTACTAGAAAAATTATAATGAGCGTTTATTGCAATTCAATCATAAGATTTTGATAGGCCCACTAGTAACTTTACACTAGTTAAATAGAGAAAAAAGATTTAGTGTTGAAAGGAGTTTTTTGGAGACAAAGATTCGGGGTCAATGTTAAGGCACCAAGAACTTAACTTCTTACGTTTGAGTTCCGAACATTACGAGATCATGCCATACTTAGCTACACACAAAAGTATTATCAAAGACACGAATCCATGATAATTAGAGAAATGGGTAGTAATTGAGCATAACAATATTTTTATGGCATAGTTATAACTTGCAAATGAATTAACATCTGTTATTTTATGTTATTTCTTACTATGAAATAAATGATTGTTATCAAAAAAAATATTTCAATTCATCTCAAAACACTTGAAAGAAAAAAAAAAAAACTTAGATTAGCGTTACCCAAATAGGGATGGAAAATTTTTGGGTAAATATAATCAATGAATTCATGGTGTATAAAGAAAAGGACTCATTAGGTAACTTTACCTTATTGATTCCTTTAGATATGCAACCAATGAGAATAAGATCAAAAGGCAATGCATGAACGTCATAATCCACAAAAATTATATCTGCGTGTTTTGTGAAATATATATATTTATATTTGTATGAAATGATTACCATGCCTTGGGGTAGGAACAAAATATATGATCCTTTAAATAAATGGACCACTCTAAGAGGGCTAATTTGAGGTACTTTTGATCCTCCTCAAAGTAGATGAGACAACTTTGTTAGTGAGGCCCCAATCAATAAAAGGAAAAGGGAAAAAGGAAAAAATAATTTTGACCCATAGTCACCGTAACTTTGAAAGGAAAAATATATTTTTTCTAAGGAAATTATGAAAAATAAAAAATGTATACTAAGGAGAAGAAAACACAGAAATAAAATTTCTTCTTTTGAATTATACCCTAGAGAACTAAAGTTTCCTTTTATTTCCATTTTTATTTTCTGAATTATGATTATCCAAATGACATATGCTTGGTTGCTTTGATCATTTTCTTTTCTCTTTGATGCTTGGCGATTCCCCAAGTTGTGGGTATAGGGTATTTTTTTGTTTGGGGAATATGGAGAAAAAACTTGAAGCAGAAGTAAGAGACCATGCTTCGACAAAACACACACACACAAGCCGTTATCACCATATGAGAAAGATTTTTGGAGGTTCCTTTTCCTTCTTTTTTTTCTTTTTTTTTTTCTCAAGGTGAAGAGTGATTAAAGGTTGCGTTTGACGTTCATGGCCATGGAATCAGATTGGTAAAAATCTATTCTTTTTATTATTCGTTTATTTGTTTTGGGACATCAATTAGGTCTACTTGCTCAGATCCTATTTGAGATAAACAAACTAAAGTTAAAGAAAGCCGCAGGCAAGGACACTCATTAGCACAACCCACACGAACAACCTTTGAAAGGTACTTCCAAACTGGAAAAGCAAGCATCATAGGATTAGGATCATCAAAATCCTTTTTCTTATGTCCACTGCTGTTTCACCTTCACAGTAAAACCATGAACGTTAATTCTCACAACATTAAAAACAACAAACACAAAGAGTTAATAAGTGATTCTTCTAAGTGAGAATGTCACTGCATTATCTGTCTCTATCTTGATATGACTATACTTAATGGGCAAGTATATATCATGTTCGTTTCCCACCTCATTCTACTTTAATTCTCAACGACATGTGTACATCACATATGTGTCGATTGCCTCAGCTGAAAATAAGGTTATCACATAAAGTTCAGACCAGATAGCATCATTATTTAATGCTCGCCAAAACTTCTACTCAGTTATTTAGAATTTCCCTTCCTCTTTGATCTGGGCTACTGCTTCAACTTGTAGTTATCGTTGTTGCAGAGACTCAAACGGAAAAATAAATTATTGCAGGAGAATCGTCATTATGCAAAGCCTTCCATCAGTATCTTTCTATAAAGTGATTCACTGTTGTGTTTTCTTCTACCAACAATAAAGCATTCGGTTAATATATAACATTCATGAAATAAATGACAAGAAAGAACTACTCAACTAAAACCAACATATACTCAATATGTCTTATTTTTAGTTGTTACTAGACTTTTAATACATCTCTTCACGCCAAGTCATGTACATGTAGAGTTAGATTGAAAATTAGTGATCAAATGATGGGTGAAACGATAGATCTAACTAATAACAAATTTTTCATTAGGATAGACTCTAATCCATATGCATATCTCAAGTGTGAGACTAAATATTAATGGGTGGTTTGATAACAGATGACACGATAGATCCAACAAATAACAAATCTCGCTAATTCAGAACTCTAATACCATATTAAGAAATAAACTTTAGGCTTAACTCATTACTAGAAATTTTCATATTACATGGAATTTTTCTTGCAAATTTGTTAAAAAAATTTGCAAGAAAAGACTTTTTTTTTGTCATTTTTTCTAAGAATTTTAATTGACAGGTAATTCCTTCATGGGTAATCATTTCCTACAAAATTATAAAATTTGCAAGTATTTCCTACAAAATTTGTTGCGAAAAGTGTTTTATACAAAATATTTTGCAAGAAAATTGGTAGCAATTTCTTGTAATTTTTTTTTTCAAACAAAATTTGTAAGTATTTTCTACGAAAAAATTTTCAAAACAAAATTGGCAGGAAATATGAGGTTTTTTAGTAATGACTCAATCCTATAAAATCGACTTATAATGGATGCTCTGATAACAGGTGACACAATAGACGTAACAAATAACAAATCTCACTAACCCATGACTCTTAATACCATGTTAAAAAATGAATTTTAAGTCTAACTCAACCTTACAAAACCAGCTTATAAAGATGAGCCTTGCATTCATTTATATACTTTAAACTTGTTTTATCTTTAATGGACATGGAATTTCCAACACTTCATGAAAAATATTCCACAACATATATGTAATTTAAAAATTATCCTTTATGTGAAAAAATAAATCAGAAAATTCTTGGTTTCTATTGTATTTTATAGTGAGCAGTACCAAAATTAAAGCGTTAATCGATGACTTTGGTATATTGGGGTATGTGGTGGCGATGGACATTTAATTAAAAAGAAAGTGTGATTATGATTAAGGGTTTGGATATGATTAAGTTTTTTAATTGCATTGATTTGTTGGATGAATGGTCTGGTTTGGTGGGGTAAGTGTGATTCTTAAAAAACTGAAAATGTTAGCCCTTGGCGGGGCCATGCATGCATAGTGTTGATGATATCTTTCTCAGAAATACAAGAAGAAAATTTAAAGGGGAAACTTTTCCTTTCAAAAAGAGAACTTTCACCAGCTTCCGAGAAGGATCCTATCCTTAGATGTTCATCTGAAACGAAAAATGAAAAGAGGAACAATTGAAAAACGAAAGGTTAACATCGCACTATGTTGCATGCATTACAAAAAAAGTCTCTTTTCTTTTGTGATTTACATAGGTAATACTACAAGTTACTCCACCATCTCACGTCCTCATCATAGCCTGAAGTTGAGGATGAGAATTCAAAATTGTTCCAAACATGTAGTATAAAGGCTACCAAAAAGACAAGAAAATATCATGCAGATTCTGATGGTAACACAACTTACTTTTAAAAAATACTACATCTATAACCTTTTCTTTTAATATTCTTCTAATGCTATAAACAAACTATTACTGAACTTAATTAATCTCACATTTAGAAACTTATTATTTTGTTTAGTCAACACTCAAAATATCCTCCTTTTTAGTTATTGAATTTAAATTTTAATCGTATTTTAGAAAATACGACTTTATTGTTATAAGACTGATCCATTTTTCAATTCGAAAATTCTCCAGTCATATTTCACTAATATTTTTTAGAATTATTTCTAGGAATATTTTATTAGAAAATTAGTATTTTTACCAATTAGTCACTTTCACTATTTTTATTTATTATCTTTTGCAGTAGAGAAGGATGCACAAATGGGATGTTGGTTGGGTTAATTAAGGAAAATAGTTAGTATATTTTCTTTTATATATGGATTATAATTAGGATACAATTTTAATTCTATTTTGTATTTTGATTCTTCTTTGATACCCTTTATTTTTATTATGTTTTTGGTTCACTTAAAAGAATAAAGGTTTAGAAATTCTAAGACAGGGTTGTCACTCTAACGTGTGAAGGCTAGGATTTTCTATATGTTTAACGTGTAGTTATTATTTGTAAGATTTTTTCTATTCTAAAGATAAACAAAGCTAACATTTTTTTACAAACTTTGATATCTAAATTATTTTTATTTCTTTTTCATTAAAAAAAGTGTTAATGATTAAAATAATTGATGCTAATATCATAATTATATCATTATTTAAGTACATGATGAAATAATCAATGGATCTTGATATACTGGTTTTGATGGATATTCTATATATAGTAATACTTCAATGTTAAACTTTCAAAGAAAATTGTTATAACTATCTTCATCTAATACTTGTCATTATATTCACTGAAGATTAAATAAAATTAATTGTTACATTGGTTTTGTTATATTATATTTTTATTGTATTTTTGTATCTATTATAACTAAACGAATTCGGAGAGTGTTAGTTTAGGTTATTAATGTTTACTTTTGATTAACTGTAATTAGTTCATATTCTATTATAGGTTAATGGTCCATATTATATTTGGTTAATTTGATTTGTTATATTATAATTGGTTAATTTGATTTGTTAGTATCATCTTCATATTTGAAAAAAACTATTATTATTATTTTTCTCTTGCGATGACATCAATCGTCCCGTGCGGCAGAGACTAGGTGGACCAAGTCACAATCCAAGTGGAATTTCTTATAGGACAATTGTTGAGGGGGAAATTGTTGTAGGTGACATCAATTGTCCCATGACAGAGTCCAAGTGGACCGAGTCACAATCAAATCGTGACGCTTGGGTGGTTACACTCTTAAGTAACCCTGACTAATGACTATAACTTTTGGCCTAGTGGTAAGCGTTCGATCCTAACAATTTATACTATTCCACAATTTGTAGGATCGAGTGCTTACCACTAGACCAAAAACTATAGTGGTTAGTCAGGGCGCAACTCTTTTAACTTAAGAGTATAACTGTCTCAGCGTCACGATTCGATTGTGATCCGGTCAACTTGAGCTCTGTCATGGGACAATTAATGCCACCTGCAACATCTTATTATTGAGAAAATATAAATTTGTGTATTATATATATATAGATGTAGTGTTTGAATTCCTGAAAATGATATTAAAATTGAATTAGAAAAGGATAATATTGATTTAACATTTATTAGGTATGGCAGAGGCATTGATGGAAGGCACACGCAGAATCTCTGCTTCTGCTTATGCTTTATAAGAAAGCTTCCTTCATCCTCACACCAGTCATTGAGTGCAACTTTTTTCCTCCATACCCATACTTCAATGGGATAAACAGGTCAGGCATGTGTTACATCCATCATAGCCATTTCACATCCTTCAACTTGGTATACCAAAATTTATTACTCAGATGATTAAAGAGTAGAAAAAATAAAGTTCTTTATATATATAGCATAAAGCTAGTATCCTAAATATGACTTTTTTTTCAAGAAATTGTCTATGGAATATTAATTTTTAGTTAAAAATATGAGGAAAATGTAAGCTTTACTCAAGGTGGGTTTATTACGCCATTGTATATGGAAAAGGAAAGTTAAATGCATATTGATTATACATTTAAAATCCCTTATTTGAAATGCTGGATAATACGAAAAGATACAGGTTTGGTTTGAAGAAGTGCTTGCGTAAGTTAAACTAATTAATGAAGTTACATTTTAAATTCATATTTCGTCTCTTCTATCGCAAACTAATTGATGTTAGATAAATAATAAAACCATTTTAGAGGGAAATTTTATTAAAACTAACAAACATTTTTCAATTTTCTCTTCAAACTCCTACGTTGAGTTTTAACTTTAAAACTAACAAAAACAAACAATATATTTGGTAAAACTAGTTAATAAGTTAATTGGGCTAATTGATAAGCTAACTTCTAGCTGACAAACTGATTTTGTTAGCTGATAAACGACTTCATGTTGATAAGTTGACTATTAGCTAATGAGTTCTTAATATATAAGTTTCGAATTAATAAAGTTAGTTTATTAAAATACAAGTCTTTAGAAAACTAGTTGATATATATATATATATATATATATATATATATATATATATATATATATATATAATAAAATAAAAGGATATCACTATTTACTGTATAAATAAAATGTGTATTCCTAAACAAAAATATAATTTTATATTTTTTAAACGATTAAAGTTTAATAAAGTTTTTAATACTTCTATTTTCTTTAAAAAAAATTATTTTTTATTTTATTTGGACAAATAGTTTTTATTTAAATTAGTTTATATAAAAAATATTAATCAAATTTAATTTTTATTTACTTTTCAAAAAATTAATTTAACTTTTTCATTTCTCGATTTAAGTTACTATTATATTAAATTAATTTTTTTACAATTTTATTGTGTGTGAATTTCATATAACATTAACATTTATATTAAAAATGCATTGATATGGAAGAAGTTTTTATGTTGACTCAAACTAAAGCATGGGCTTGGATCATCAATAAGTATCCTTCAACAACATTCTCTTATTCTGACTGATGTTTGAGTCCAATTACTTGTTTCCTCGCAATCTAAAAGTTTCATTTTTTTGGGGTGGTTTATAATCTTTTGACTCATCATGATATAGCTTCTCTGATTGTTGCATGTGGTTCCATTCACTAGTATTTGTAGTCTTGGTTTGGTTTACATCAAAAGTATTGTGAAATTAGCTTTTTGCATTGTCTTTGTGTGTATTTGTGGCTTCATATTTTGCAGGATAATTGATGCTACTGGGGAAGGACAATTAAGCTTTGTATTCTAAGCATAATCATGAAGGATCTGCTTCTTACTTGTAATCTTTGTGTCTTCTCTTTTGTGATGATTGTGAGTTACTATTCTATGTGAAACTATGTGAAGAATGATGAAGGAAAATCATAGTTTTTTTTTAATCTTTTATTATTGTTTATGGGTTGAGGTAACCCAATTACCTCCTATTAATATATATGTTCTTGCTGATAAAAAAAATATATAACATCATGAAACATTTATTACTTTAATTTTTAATTTTAAATATTTTTTAATTCGAGCTACATAAAAAATGAAGAAATTATTCAACAAATATTAAAAATAAGGTAATAATTAATTATCTCTGTAAAATTCAAAGGTAAAACTAAATTAAGGATGATAAAAAATTATTAAATACAAGATGTGATAATAGATGAAAATTAAATAAGGTAATTTTTCTAAGTTAAATTAAGCTTATAATTTATAAATTAAAAACTTCTACTAATTAAGTTAATTATTTGAAGGTGTTTATCGAACACTTTTTTGTTAGTCACACTACTTTATAAACTAATCAAATAAACTTTTAACTAACTTATTAATCTCATCAAACATATTTTAAAATGATAGTTATTACGAGCCACTGCTATCACTAACTTCTATTGGATTCAATGACAGATCTTGCTTAATGATGTTGGGAGCCAAAAAATATACTCAAAATTTATATTTTTAATTATTATTATTAATATAATAAAAATTAATACATAATTTAATATAACTGTAACTACAAAACAAATCATACATATCTAAACTAATATTTTTTTATATTTTTGAACTCATCAATAATTAAATAACAACTAAAACTTTTAGCTATTTTTTTTAATATAAATATGAAAACCTTTCTAAAGAATTAATACAAAATTTCTCATGTAATTTATTGAACTTTAAGAAAAGGATACTCTAATTGAAAAATATAATCATTAGTATTATGTTTCAGAATATGTAAAAAATGAATTAGTCTTGTTTTCATCTTCACATGTAACTTTCCTTTTATCACTTTAAAACAATGAATCTATTATCTTATTCTTCATCAATATTTATCACAACCTAATAAAAGATTGAGAGTTCCTAAAAAAGATTAAAATCAAAAAATAAGTTATCATAATCTAATAAAAATTGAGAGTTCCTAAAAAAATATATGATAATGAAGTCACAATTAAAAACCGGTTATGAAAAAAATACATCTTACACTACTTTTACTCCTATATTCATAAAAAATAAACATAAGACTCATGAGATAAAAGATAATGCTAACTATTAAACAAATATTTTATGATCAAGTAAGACATGAGAATTACCTTTTATCTTCAAGACTTAAAGAGAACAAATAAAATGAAAGAAAAAAAATAATGAGTTTGTATTCAACTGTTTTTTTTTCAAAAGCGAAAAGAAAACATGAGAGATTAAGAGATGAATTTAATATGTAAGAAAACTCAAAAAGATAATAAAAAATATGTATCTTAATAAATATTTTTAATTTTTAATATATTTGATTTTATGTTTTATCATTTATTATTATTAAATGTTATACTTTATAAAAAAAATTTAAAAAAATACCTAATTTAATAATAATCACTTTTTTAATATAAACTAAATATAATTTAAACTTTTTAAAAAACATTAAAAATTTCTAAATTACATATAATATAAAAAAAATTAAAAAAATTGGGAGGGCCATGCCCCTTCCCCTCAAAACATCCGCCACTGATTGGATCAGTAAATAAAATATGAATAAATTTTATTGTTTTTTTTTATTTTTTATCAACAAATATTAGTTGTTCTCAATTATCCCTCTTGAATCTATCAAAATCAATCTTATTTTTTCATATTAATAATAGAAAATCAGGTCCACGATCTTTCTCTCTCTTTTCTTCCATCTAACTACTAAGTCATCTTATCACTTTATACAATAAATTTTTATGTGTTTCTATACTGCAAAAATTAACAATAGGAGTTGGTTAAATGGTCAAACAATTTGGAGTTTGGACAAAATGATGTAAGTGAATTGGAATATATATATATATATATATATATATATATATATATATATATATATATATATATATATATATATCAGTAATAACTAATATATAAATAAAAAATAGGCATTAGGATCTCTCAACACATGTACAATACCATCATACTATATATCCTTATCAATATACAAAAACTCACAAATAACACTCAAACCCCGTATAAGATAAAACACAAATGAAATACATTTTATAATTTCTAAGAACATAAAATATTACAAAGAATTTATTTATACAATTGTACCATCTCCCACCAAATGAATTCAAAGTAGAGATGCTAAGATGAGTTTCAATTCGTGAGCCAACCCGACTCATCACGGGTTTGAGCCGGATTTGGTTGAGAAAAATTCATTTTCTTCAAAAGTGGGTTAAACAGGTTTGAGCCGGGTTGAAGGTGGGTTGACCCACTTAACCCACCGACATTTTTTTTTACAATTTTTAATTCTTATAAACAATTTTTTTCTAAATTAGCATGACAATAATGTGTAGTTTTTTATTTATATTTTGTTGAATAACATAACAGAAAATGTGTAATATTAGTCATGTTTTCTTCGACTATATAAGGACACTTTCAGGAAACAATTCATCATATATTGGTGGTGAGCATGATAAAGACATTGGTTCTTGATTTTACTATAATTGTCATCTCATGGGTTGCTTAAAACATAATTTAAATATTTGAATACTTAAAAATAAATAAATTAATATTTTTTATGTAGGTTGATGAGTCAACTTGCTTAACCCACCAACCCACCAACCCGTGGTGGGTTGAGCCGGATTTTTAAAATTTATGGTTCATTATAAAATGAGCTGGGTTGGGTTCACTCATTTTCAACTCGGCTTGCGGTGAATAACCCGTATAAGTCAGTTTGGCTCACTTTAACATGTCTAATCTGAATATATAAATTCAAACTCTACATTTTGCTCTCTCATTAGCTATAAACATGAAATAAATAGCACAAAATAGTTAGATGTTATTATACATGATTAATAATATAGTCAAAATAATGCATATACATGAAAATTAACTCATTCAATAAATAAAATAACTTGTAGGTCAAGTTTATTAAATCCAAATTATCTATAATAATTAGTGTATAATGATTATTCTTAGATGTATACGTATGTTTAGTTACACAAATTTGAATTAAAATAACCTAATTTTGGATGATTGAAGTAATTCTAAGATTACCAGTTCAGCCTGGAACTAATTTTTAGAAATAAGTAGTGGGACCTGCAGATTCCTTTTTCAGTATAGTATTAGCGTCTATTCAGCATTAATGTTGTGCTATTCACAAATTTACTAACCAAAAAGAGATGACTTGGATCATGTCAGCCTCTCCAGCAAAGTTTTCTGTGTAGCAGAAAGCAGGACCATTGGATTGCAATCTAATGATTAATCAAGGGCTGTGATACTTCAGAATGATTTCATTGCTGCAGGTATCTACAAGATTTCGCATATGTGTATTGCAGGTTTTTGAGAGGGTTGAAATTTGGACCTGCCACATGTATTTAAGGTGACGCTTCCCCTTTATTTTGTTACAGTAACTGTAATCTGACATAGTTTCAAATTTATTTTATTTTTTATGACAGATCTAATATTAATTATCACCTTGACCACAAGTCAGGTCTCTTGATAGATCTTGAAACCCTATGTCCAAAAACACACAAATTTGCAGAGATCATGTGATCACCTTGTCTCCTCAAAGAATATTGTCGGAAATCAATTATGGTAGTTCAGTCGGTGGGCCTGACGATCTTTATTTCAATGGATACATTTTCTTTATCTCAATGGAAGGCTTGAATTTCACCCCAATTAGTTAGATATATACTTGAAGTAATCACGAAACTAATAACCTAACTTTATATAGCTGAAATTTTTTTCTGAATGCAGTGACATAACCTAGGGTGTGTTTAGTATTTTAGTTTAGTTTAGTTTTTGGTCTGTTTGGTTTTCCTCCTAGGTAGCTTAGATTACCTATTATAGCTCCCTCCTTTACACCATTACAATTCATTTGTTTCTTGGGATTTTAGCTGCTTCAACAATGATGTCTTCTGAGGTGGAAAAAATGCCAACCAAGCAACAACGTTAGGCAGAATTATTGTTTCAGCTTTGGACAGTTTGAAGAAAACGCTTTAAGTAATTAAAATTTGAATCATATTTTCCCAATGTAAGAGGTTGACAGAGCATGCAGTATTACGCAGTCCATAAAAACCATGTAATTGGGAAGAACTGCATGATCTGTCTCCCGTTGATGGAGGTACGGTTTTCAGTATTTTCAATCGGAATTTATTGAACAACTTAATTGTCAACACGCTTTTGTACATGTTACTCATGAAACATTGGAAAACTCCTTAATTAATTAATTAATCAGTTAATTAATAAATGCATTTGAATGAGTTAAAGCCGCCCCCATCTTTAATGTGGTGGTGAGAGAAAAACGTGCAGACACATTAAACATCTTTAAACCCTAACAAATCAAATCCTCTTGCTGATTGATTTGCATGTTATGTACTCTTTTTCACGATATTTTATTTTATTTTTCAATATGCCGTCTTATCAAATAAAAAGTAGACCAATAAGTTCACTTTCATTCTCCATATAAATCAATCAAGCCAAGTATTTTATCTTCTGTTCATCAACAGTTACTATAATGAAATTACAGTGCTATAGCTTCTGTACATATATACATATATATATAGTAGAGAAATGCACGCATGAAATGTACAGTAACGAAATCTTGTGTGATTTGGTCCATGTATTAACTCTGTGAATGGATCTTGGTGCAGACAAATAGAATAAAGGGCACAGTGTGAAGGTGACAGAAGGAGTCCCCACAGAGAGTTGATTATGTCTGCATAATGAAAACTTGGATATAGTATATAGGATGGATTAGTGTGTAGAGAGAATGTTAATGTAGAGATTGAAGAGAGAGCAGAAAGAACACATGGGTAGTGGAGCCTACAAAAACATAGGATCATAAATAAGGGATGAAAATGAGGGTAGGCAAGAAGAAAGTGGTGGCAGAAGGTGATTCTCTTCTCTGGTTAAACCCATAGCCATAAGTCCTTCATTTCATTAAGTTTCTCTTAGTTGGCAAAAAGGACAATATCACACAAGTCTTCCATCACTCAACCAAACTTAATGTCTTTGCACATTAGTCAGCTATCAATTTCCTAATTATTAATCACCCATTTTCCATTTCTAGTATTTTCCTTCCTTCCTTTTCAACCATACTATTGCCCCTCCAATAATAACTCTATACTAACAATCATGAACCATCACTATGTAATAGTTTATTTTTCACTACAATCATCAATGTTTTTTTCTTTATCTGTCTTAAGGTTTTCTCTTGGTTTTTCTTTTCCTCTTGCTTTTCCACGGATGCATATACCCTTTAAGGATGTCAAACCATCTTTATCCTATCACAACTATCACTAATTCTGCTTTTCTACGTAAGAACGTGACTGCAAAATTGAATAATTGGTGTAAGATTGTATCCTCAACTCTAACTTTGTGTGTCTTTAGAAATATAATGTTCTTGAAAAAGTGTCTTTGCTGCAAAAAATAAACGTCCATTCAGAAAACGCTCCCTTGTTTGTACTTTTTTTTTTTGTGGGCACTCCCTTGTTGTACTTGTATAAGATGCCCCGCTTCTGAAAACATATTACGCGTTGTGTTTTATTGAGTTCATAAATTAATTCATATATTTTACAGAGAGGTTTTCAATGTTTTTCTTAACATACACCCACACATGCGTATCATAAAGCATAATTTTCTTTAAAATAGATATGAGAAAATCATCTTTCATCAGAAAAAAAAAAAAAAACGCAAACAATGTCATAGTTTTCATAAATTTCTCTCTTTAAATGAGAGAGAGAGAGAAGATATTGTTTTGTATTAAGTTTGAAGTAGTTTATAATTTATGTTCAAAACAATGTTTCTTTATTATCAGGGTCTTACTTTTGTACGAGACTTTCATGATTGAAACTTAAGAAAGAAAGAACAAACTATGGTGTTCATATATACATATACCTCAAACTTATATGATAATGATAATGATATATAATGATAGAGCCAAACATTCTTAATTTATTAATTTGTACAGATCACAGCTAAGAGGTTTATTTTTGAACAAAGAAATGCATCTAGTAATGATTGGTACGCGAAAGCAATATGTACTCTACATCAGAGCATTCAGACACGACAGGATAGGATATGTACACTACGTAACCAATAAAATAAACGAATATACATGTTTTAGCAGGTACGTTTCCTGACATATAATGCAGAAGCTAAAATAAAATACTATATGTATACAAATTACAAGCTAAAACCTCTCTTTACAAATACAAAAATAGGTAATAAACGTTCTTTAATTACAAAAAAATAATAAAAATTAAGCATCGGATAAACACTACAATTAATTATTTAATTAATAATAAATTTTAATAATAAAAAATTGTTACTTATTATAATGATTAATTTAGATACTAATTTAAAAAATAAAAAATTATTGGTTACTAAAATAATCATTATTATAAATAAAAAATTATAATTGGTTACTAAATTAATCATTAATTAATTAGAGACTAATTTAGAAACTAAGTCATTTTGGTAACCAAAATCTAAGTAATTAATATTTAGTAACCAACTTATTTTGGTATCAAAATCATGGTAGCTAATTTTAAAAACTAATTTAATGACCAATTATAATTTTTTATTCACTATTTTAGTACCAATAATATTTTACTTTGTAAATTGGTATATAAATTACTCACTATAGTGACTAACAATTTTTAGTCACTAGAACGGGTTACTAATGAAGCATTTTCTTATAGTGAAATATCTTTGTAAATAAATTTAGAAGAAAATAAAATCAAAAAATAAAATATCTTAAGAAATGGACTTTAAATCTAATTTAATCTCTTAAAATCAACTTATAAGATGAGGTTTACATTCAGTTATATACTATAAATTTGTCTTATTTTTATTTAAGATCTCCAATAGACCTCTTAACTTGATTCATATACACTTTGAGCATGAAATTAGACATTAATAGTGATATGAGATCTGATAATAGTCTAATAGCGAGTAACATGATTTCACTATGATATGTTTTAGATGATTATGATACCATCTTAAGGGATAGACTTTAAAGTTAACTCAACCCTGCAAAATTAGCTTGTAATGTGAGTATTCACTACAAGAAAACTATCAAAGAGTTTTATAACAACAAAATATATTTAGAGACCAATTTAGAACCCAATTTCATAAGTAAAGACTAATTTAGAGATCAATTTTTTGGTAGCCAAAATCCAGGTAACTCATGTTAGTGACCAGAGATCAATTATAATTTTTTTAAACTATTTTATTAATTGTCAATAATTTTTAGTTTATAAATTGATATCTAAATTGTTCAATATAGTAATTAATTATTTTTTGTCGTTAAAATTAGTCATTAATTTTCTTGTAGTGATTACTCATTTATTTATTTTAAATTCATTTTATTCACTAGTCAACGTGGGATCTCAATCAAAAATATTATTTTATAAACTAAAACTAATTTACAGGTAAATTAAAATTATAGTTTTTCATAAGTTAGATGAAAAGAGTTCTATATGTATAAGTTAGTTTCAAGCAGAGAAAATCGTTTTTCCATTTTGAAAGTAATTATATTAAAGTCACGGCAATAGTGATTTTTAATTGGTTAATAGTTAGAGTTTAGCACCATCAATTGACCATTCGTAATTGTGGTTATGTTTAAATGGTCGTATTCTAGCAAAAAATACCTGTTAACTAAGAATATCGTCGTCAATAAATTTTTTAAAATAATTATTATAAAAGTTAATATACTTGTCATGAATGACCATTATATTTTTAAAATCCTTCTAATCTTTTAAAATTATTAATTTTGATATCAGTCAATAATTCGATTACTAAGAATTACCGTCATTTTTACTTGCTAATATAAAATTTATCAAATTTTCTGATACTGATTGTTAGATTTATTTCTCTATTGTTACCTGTTAACGATAGGACATGCATTATAGTTGTTAAAACGAGTTTAAATTCGTGAACTAATCCGACTTACCACGACTTCGGTTGAGTTTGGTCAAATTTTTTTTACAAATTTTAATGTGGATTGATTTTTGACCTGATTCACCTAGAATCTGACTCACCCGGGTTGAACTCGTATTGAGTCGGATTGGTTTACCAACCCGCAAATAAAAGATCACACAAGTATTTTTTGTTAAGTTGAGCTTTACATTTGGGTTAAGTTAGGTTTTTTTTAGCCAACACAAATAATTTGTATTTTTGTGATTTTGGTTTGTATTTGAATTGTATTAAAGTTTATTTAAATGTTAATTAGAATTATAATTTAGTTTTGATTGAAAAAAAAATAAAAATATTTGTATTTTTTTCGTGAGCCAACTCATTTAATCCACCAACCCGTGGTGAGCCGGACTGGATTTGAATTTTTTTGGTTTGTTAATAAATGAGTTGGGTTAGGTTAATTCACCAAGTGATCAATCCGTAGTGAGTCGAGCTAGATCAGACCAAATTACCTCTTTTATATCTCTAACATGCACTTAAATATACATGCCACATTTTGCTTTAAAGTCTAATAGTATAACATATTTAAATATATAGTAAAAATTTTACATAAAGATAATGTAAAAATATTATATCACGGTCAATATAGTAAGTTTTTGTTTACTTCTAGCAATCGTATTAATATTTTCTAATTAGTTGGCAATATAAAACAGGTTTAAACTGTGCAAGCAAAATAAATCAATGTGCTGCATTGCCATTAAATGACAATGGAGATCTTAGAAAAATGGGGATCATCATTAAAAATATGAAGGACTGAAAATTATAATTTAATCTTTGCACATGGCCTATAAATATTTTTGGTATTGTTAGTCAATAAAAAATAAGTAGATGTACTTTAATAATTATTATAAAGTGAACATATTTAGGATGTTTATCTATGCACTTGGATGATATTGTTAAATTGCTGAAAATAAATTTAAAATATCTATGGAGAATTGAAACTAATTGAAATTAAAATTATAAAAAACTATATGTGTGGATAAAATATATTTGAATATATATATATATATATATATATATATATATATATATATATGCTTGAGAGTTTTCAAGCATGTTATTTGTACTACTATATGTATCCAAGATCATCGGTGGAACATTGTATTGACAGGGGAGAGTCATGGCTCTCTCAAAATTTTTGAAATTCTTTTTATATATATTTATATATTTTTTAAATTATAATTATATATTATTTATATTTTTATATTAATTTTAATATGGAAAATAATAATAAAAAATAAAATAAAAATTTAATGGAAATATTGATTTATAAAAGAAATTAGGGTTTTGTTTTTGCTATAAGATCTTTTTACCATATGAGGAGAAAAATAAATACAAAGAGATAGATTAGGAAATAAAGGTTGCAGAACACAAATTGAGATTGAAATATACATTTTTGCATGATCTCGAACCTAAACCCCCAACCCAAGTCGAGTGAAGTCGAACCTAACCCAAGTTGAGTTGAGTCAACCCATATTCAAGTTAAGCCGAATCGAGGCGGGATCACATTTAGTCCAGTTAGACTAGGCTTATATCAAGTCAAGCTTGGTCAAGCTTGATCTAGGGCTAGGTCAAGGTTGGCTTAGGTGACACCGATACAAATAGAATCGGGCTTGCACTACAATAATACATTTGATTAATGACCAAATTTAGTGACAAAAAATAATTAGTCACTATAGTGACCAATTTAGATATTAATTATAAATTAAAAATTATTGGTAACTAAAATAGTTTCAAAAAGTTATAGTTGGTCTCTAAATTGATAACTAAAATAGTTTCTATTATAAATTGGTTTATAAATTGGTTTATAAATTGGTTTATAAATTAGTCACTAACTTTAGCTACCTAGGTTTTGGCTACCAAAAGAATTGGTCTTTAAATAAGAAATTTGTTTCTAAATTGGTCTCTAAACATATTTTTTTGTTGTAAAATTAGTTACTATTTGATAGTTTCCTTGTAGTGTTGACCAAGTTGAGTTAGACTCGTGTTGGATCGAGACATTGGGTCAAGGTCGTGTCAACCCAGTTGGATTGATCCTACTGAGTCGAGCCTACAACTTCGGTCCAACCAAATTGACTAAAATTCGGGTTAATGTAAACCACGAAAACCATACTCCTACTTTTTAAGTGGAATTTAAAATTCTTTAATTTTAAGTAATCCAATTATTCTAATGAAATTATAAAATTTTAATTTCTTTAAAAATTCCATACTCAAATAACATATTTGATCATAAAATATTTTAAATTAGTCTTATCTAAACACATTACATGATCTCCTAACATAGCATTGAGGCAAGGTGGGTATAAATAACCAAAGTGATGATGGGGTTTTTCTTTATTGAAGTGAGTGAATGGGGAAAGAGAGAGAGTGAGGCCTTTGAGTTGAGAAGAAGTTAGCCCAAAGCAAAGCAAGAAGGATAAGAGATGAAGTGGTACGTTGTCCAAAAGTAGTGTGCCGTATGTATGGGATGTTTTTCATGTCATCGTTTAGGGAAAGCCATGGTTCGTTCGTACCACATGTAAGAAATAAAGAAAGAAAAGAAATCCTATAGTATCTTGTCTTTTACTTTGAAATTTGAGCGTGTCCTCAATTTTCACCCTAACAACATTTTCAGCACCACACATTACTCACCCATGCCTTCCCATCACCCCTCAGCCAAATCTTCCTCATGTTATTCCTCACTTGCTCAGCCTTCTGTCGGGTGATTTTCAGATATACATCACTCTTCACATCACCATTCACATATCCAACACTTTCATTAGGTTAGTTATGAGTACTTATCAACAGGGTCTAGACCTAGACTAGCTACCCACTTCCTCCTCTTCCCAATAAACTCAATAAAGTCATCTTCCCATCATTTCCATTTTATACTACTTTTGCAACTTCTGTTAATTACCAATTTATCTTTTCATTCAAACTTTCATACTTGGTTCAACCAACTAGGTTAAACATTCTTCATGCTAACAATTAAACTCTACTAAAGCATACTTTACGGAGAGAAAAAATATAACAGTTAATATGGTAAAAAAGTGCATGCTTTCTCATAATAAAATTAGGGAAATAATAATTTGTCAAAGTTTTTCTTAACAAAATCCGTGTTGGTACATCATTTATTAGTATAAAATGATACTTTCACCCACTTTACGAGAGAAATGATACTTTCAAACATCATTAATCAGTACTGCCACGTCAGTTTTGTCTACTTTGTCAACAGAAAAAAAAACATCTTCCATAAAATTTTATACTTTTGTGTATGGAAAATATAGTAAAGTTGTTTTATGTTTAGTGTTTAGGATTTTACTGATAGACAATGTAAATATACCCCAAACCCTAAATATTACACTAGGTGTGAAATTGTTGATTTTGTGAGACTTTATTTTTTAAAATAGATGCTGAGTTTTGTTATATTGAATGCATAGCGATAGGGGAACAGGTATATATGAATATGATGATTATGCAGCAACAATGGTACTCTTGATATATATACTGCATGTGCTTTATACAAGGATCTATTCCTTTTGGTAACTAGATATTGGTACGTATGGTAGATACGATAACAGAGGTACAAGAAAACTTTGCTTGAATATCTGTACAAAGGTCTGGTTTGTTGAGTGGATGCACCCTTTTTTTTCCTGTCTTTTCTTTTGCTTTCACTTGTTCCGTAACTGAAGGTGTCTTTATCTCCCTCTTTTCCATTCCATATGAATAGATATTGGAGCACCAATGAAAAGCTCTCCTTTTTTTTTTTCCCTTATGAGGGAAAGCAGATTCAACATAGATGCACACAGCTTTTGTAGTCCCGAACGAAGGAGTTCCACAAGTTTGTGATATTTACAAGACATTAAATATTTGGGACATGGTAATCCCAAACCCCATTAATTTAAAACTGACATTCTCTTTGGAAAGCACGGGCATGAGTAGTGGTGTTGGTGTTGATGTTTCAATCACCATCCGTGACATTAACTGATTTTGAGTGGCATGTCTAGGGAATTTATGTGGCACCTTTAATGAGAATCATAAATGCAGATTTAGGAAATGGTTCGGCATTGGGGTGTGTGGCTTCACTTCCATTGCTTTCTTGGTCTCATAGATTTCAGCTGAATTTATTGACATGGACAAGGCACATGGAGGAGGAGGTGGAGGACTATGGCAAAATCCAAACGCTGCATGTGACCCCCGACTGTCACGTGCATCATCATCCATTTTATTTTCTCCTTTTTCTTTTCAAAATATCCGCTGCTAAATTCACTCACTCACTCTTGCTCATGGAAAACATCTGTCCCCACTTTGATGTGTGCCAGATGCTTGTGTTCCTATGATGTCTCAACGGGCTTGCGTTCTTTTTTCTTCGTTAAATATTGTTAAGTTTACGGAGGAAATTTTACTAGAAAGAATCAATGAGACCTGAACCTAACCGCATAAAGCATTGATACCATTTTCAACCCAAAATCTAAGATAATATGTTGATGGGTCTTTATTCTTATATAATACTCTACTTTCTCATTTCTAACCAATGTGACACTTAGACTCAAATTTGAATTCCTAACAAATATTATATTTCTAACCAATGTGACACTTAGACTCAAATTTGAATTCCTAACAAATATTATCCTGCAACATTATTTTCTTAGGTTTCTTCTTCCTATATGTCACAAACATTTTTATCTCCATCTTTTTCTTTTGCACAATTGATATTTTAGAACATAATTGTGAAGAATGAGGATAGATTTTTGTGGAGTAAGGTGTATTTGATAGATCGAAATATTATTTTAAAATCTTTTAACTTGGGAAAGTATTATTCATACTGAAAGCTTTCAGTAACGAATAAGGGTGCAAGGTGTTCTATAACACATAATTCAATACAATGTCAAACACATTTTGTAACTATTTTTGTAATAACGGTGGAAGATATTTTCAAATGCGTATTCTGGAATTAGGTAAAATAATAACTCTTATGTAACTGAACAATATTTCAGAAAAAAAAAATGATGAGGGTGGAAATTGGAATTTTAATTATAGAGGTTCATGAAGAAAAAGACATTTCAAAGGCGGTTGAGTATTCTTTTTTTCCTTTTTCAGTTTTTATTGGGCTAGACCCAAATATATATGGGCCGGAAGAAACTGTTTTTTTATTCAATTGTAATACAATGTGAATAAAAAGATATGTGAGGTGAGCCATTTGATTGTTAAAATGAGTGTAAGAAAATCTTATACATATTTTTTATTTTATACAAATAGACTTTTGGTCTTAATACGTTCGAATAATTTTTTTAATGTAAAAAATTAGTAATGAACAAGTTAATGTATTAAGTAGGGATTTAAAATCCCTAAAGGAGACTTAATTAAGTGTTGATTTTAATCTTAAAAATTAGTATTTTTATATATACGATTTATTTTTTCTCTCCAGTCATGATTATTCTCGTATTCAACCAATAAATCAGCTAGCGTTTAAAACAAAAATGAACGCATTTGATATGTGAATACTATATTTTTCAAGACTCAGTGAGTTAATAAGAAGGATTCTCTAAATGAGCCCAACGAAAATACACAGCATATAGGCCCACTTATGATCAGAGGGAACGAATGTTTCTTATTAGGTTATTACTTTTTACACCACCCTCTTTCTTTTGTAATTGGTTTTCATAAATTATTTATATTTTTAACCAGAAAATTACTTATATATTTAAACCAGATGTTATATTTTTATAATTAACTCTCTTCGTTAATTTTAATTTTAAAATTTATTTGTAAATTTTCTTTAATAATTTATTCCGAAACCATTTTTTGGTATAGTGTGTGATTATCAGCAAATGCCTGATATTTTAAACCTGTTATAATCATTAGTGTTGCACCGTTCTTCGAAGCAATGAAGAAGCCAAATCTCATATACTAAAGAGTTTAATGAAAGAGACAAAAAAGCTTTATTTCTTTTGATATGTATATAATGGAATCAATATATAATTACACCAAATCTATTCACACCATTAACGGATTCCAAGCTGTAACTCATTGCAGCACTAAGTTACACCAATGCCAAAAACAACATCTTTCAAGAGGCAAGCATATATATATATATATATATGCATGGTGAGGAAAGAGAAACAACACTTCAAATTCATTATAAACATGTATGTATATAACTTTAACTCATAAGACAAATCAAACATGAATAATCCTCAGCAAGTGACAGATTTTCAACCCCAAATGCGTTCCAGTTCACTGCATCATGAATGCCACAACAGAAGCCAACACAGAAGAATATAAGGTCACCTCAGAAACAGACAAAGCAGATCCTGCACCAGTCTCCATTTGTGATGTGGGTGCTATTGCTGAATCCTGTGCCACAGTTTTGGTTACGTAAAACATGCACAAAGTCATTACTGCAATGCAAAAATGGGCTTCAAAGCCACCAAGTTTTGCCATATTTCCACAGAAATGTTATGTTACTGTGAAAACCTGACCAAAAAGGATTGAACTGTGAATAGAGTTGTTGAAGGACAGGGTCAAGAGTTGAGTTTATATAGAACTTGTTACGTACTATGTTGAAAGGTTATCTCTGTGAAGTTGGTAAGTGATGCATCATTAACCATTCTCCATTACTATGATGCCGTTTAGATTAAGGCTTTGTGACCCCACTAGGCTGATTAAAGCTAGTGATGCAAGGTGGTATTGTGTCCTCAATGAGCTTCTTACGTTACAGTTGCAGCAAAAATCTGGTACCTACCATTTATGATACTTTATTCCTGAAAAGACTATTAAAGTGGAATTTTTCTTTACTTTTAACTGAATATATTAATTCATTTCAAATCAACGATGTACATAATATAATATCTTACATTTTCATTCTACACAGTGCTCGATTTGAAAGGGTGGTGTTTTTGTTTTCTTTCATTGATTTTAGATGGTGGGAAATCACTTTCTGGCAGCTGAAGTGCACGACTTGACATAGCAACGGTGGCAAGACGCTGAGAGAGGACAAGTTGTGGTTCAAATATGGTGTCTTTGTTGCTTCATAAGGAGTGGTCTAGATATGTTGAATAATTTTGCAATATCCTCAGAAAGTTTATAAAAGGCACTAAATGGTAATATTTTTAGTTCACTATGGATAAAGATATATTTTTCACATATTAAAGAAAGAAAGAAAACAAAAGTAAGAGAGATGGATAAAAATAAAATATTTTATTTAAGAGAAATAATAATAAATGTGTTTTTAGTCCTTAATTTTTTACTCGAAATTAAAAGTCGTTCTTCCCAAAATTTAATATAATTTAGTCTCTCAAACTTTAAAAACAAATAGATATAGCATAAAAAGAAAATGCCTAAATAAAAAATAATTTTAGAAATAAAAAATAATTAATCAGTGTATTAACCAATTTAGATATTAATTTATAAATTAAACATTATTGGTATATTTTTCTCTTATTACAAAAAGAAAGAAAAAATTAAAAGTAAGAGCGATGGATAAAATAAATAATTTATTTAAGAAATACAATATTTAAATATTTAAGAAGTTCGTCTTTGTCTTAAACTTTGATTCAATTTAATTCTCATTAGTTCTCAAACTTCAAAAATAATAGATATAGTTATCCTCATCCAAACGTGTTAATTTTTGTTTAAGTGTCAAACAATGTTCAAATTGACATTGGAAGTTGACACGATGCAGCTCAAAATGTCAATCTGGAACATCGTTTAATGCATAAAAAACTGACATCATTGGGTTAACAGTATTATATACATCCATTTTTAAAGTTTTGAAACCAAAATATATCAAAGTTTAACATAGAAACATTCACATCAAAGTTTAGGGACTACAACTATATTTAAGGTGTGGGCTCGAGGATAAAGCAAATAAAGCACTCACTTTAGGCCTTCGGAAAAAAAAAACCCTCAAATTGTTTTTTCTTAGTACTAATATTTCTCTATTAAATTAATTATAAAATTATATTTAATAAAAAATACCTAAAAATTGTTTTTTAGTACTAATATACTTCTACTCAATTAATTATCAAATAATTTTTAAGCTAAAAAAGACCTCCAAAAAAAAACATTTGGTACTAATATATCTCTATTAAATTAAGGGTTAAATATGTTTTTGGTCCCTTAACTTTCAGAGAATTTTGGAATTAGTCCATTTCGAAACTTTGGACCAATTTAGTCCTTCATCTTTCGAAATACGTAGATTTAGTCCTTTTAATCAAATTTTGTTAAGTTTATTTGACATTTCAAGTGCGTTTCATAATAGTATTTGACTTAACATTAAAGCAAAAATGTGTCAAATAGTATAAACAACTCAAACACAATCCTCAAATGCGTACGAATCATCAAATAAACCTAACAAAATTTGATTAAAATGACTAAATCTACGTATTTCGAAAGATGAATGACTGAATTGGTCCAAAGTTTCGAAATGGACTAATTCCAAAATTTACTGAAAGTTAAGGGACCAAAAACATATTTAACCCTTAAATTAATTGTAAGTTTTTGTTTAAGACTAAAATTAAAATAAATTATTATTAGTGTATGCTTATTTTTATTGGTATTAAAAATAATATTTAATGAATTAAAACCTCTTTTCAATAAATTATAATTTTGTTTGAAAAAAAAAGAATAATTAGTTATTTTTATTATCTTATAATAAATTTTGATCCTATTTTCTTGTTTTATCTTTCAGTGATTTCGATCTTAATTTTATTTTATTCTTTTATAATTAATTTAATCAATGTCATCAGCAAGGTGACACATGTCAAATCAGAGGGATTCCAATGTAAAAAATGATCCAAATTTTAATGAGTCACCTTTCAAATGATATTAATGTCAATTTAATAAAAAATATCGTATGAAGTCTATTTAACAAATATTAAAACATTAATTAAGTAAAAAAAATATAAAAATCAAAGTAAATCGAGATTAAATTATTAATTAAGTCTATAATATATATATATATATATATATATATATATATATATATATATATATATATATATATAATAAAAAGCCACTAGTAACCTACTATAGTTATACTATAAGTTGAAAAGCCGCATCCACCTCTTAGGAGTTGAGAACCTTCATTGATGAAAGACAAGTTCATAGACTCTTAGGTTTAACTTCCCAATTCTTTCATAATTTTATCTCTTTAGTTATATAATTTTTGTTTAATTTGTAGTAAATTAACTAATGTCTTTAATTTATGAAATTAAAAAATTTATTAATTTTACATACTCAATACTTCATTATAATTAATAATTAGAATTTTATTGTAGATATTAGAATTTAACTTATAATATTATTACATGTTCAAATAATACAATAACAAAAAAGATTTTTTTTTTGTTAATTTTAAGATAACAAGGTCTAAAATGTCAACCTCTTTCAATGTAATATAATTTATTAACACAATTAAAAAGTATCAACTAAAATCACTTTGTATATAAAAATTATAACCTAGAAGAGTAAAATCACACAATTGCAATGTATGAAAGAAGAAAAGTAATAAAATATAAAAAAATAATACTTAGCAACAAGTGTTCAATTTTTATAACTAAGGTGATAATACCTTAACAAAAAAATACATTCATTTAACGATTCAATTTTTTTTTAATTTAGAATATTATATTGTTAAAATGAGTTCTGATGTTTTTCCGTTGGAGAGGTTTGTTAAAATATAATTTTTCGTATAGACATACGTGTGGTTGTAATTTAATTAGAACTTGTCAACGCACAACATGAGGTTGAGAAACCTTTAATTAGAACGCATGTACGATGTATTTCAGCCGAAACCTACGATAAAGTCCTGAAAACATGCAAGACCATGAACTTACGAAACTAAAACAAGAGTTTTTTCCAAAATAACTCAAACCCGCTTCTTTTAAATACCATGCAAGACCCATCGTTGTACCTCAGACCTGCAAGCTAAGCAATAAAACAACACATTTGTCTGTTTCTTCAGCACACAAGCGGGTCTAAAACAAATCATTTTCAACTCATCATGGACATGAAGAAGGTCACTTGCGCCATCCTCATCGCTGCCGCCTCCATGAGCGCAGTAGCAGCTGCCACCGAGGTTCCTGCCGCGGCTCCCGGCCCAGACAGTGGAGCCACCGTGCCCCTTGTTGGCTCTTTAGTCGGTGCCTCGGTCTTGTCTTTCTTTGCCTTGTTCCACTAAGCCTTGTATATGTGGAAAAGAGGGTGCTGCAGAGAATAATTCATGAGGAAAATTGATACAAATGAATATGTATTTTGTAATGTTTTTGATGATTTGTTAATGAAATATTGATTTGTTTAATAATTTTATGTTGTCTTCTTGTAACAAGTATATCTCATCACCCTCAAAATATAACCACTTTCGATCACTGCTAAAAGAATCTTAGAAAAATAAAAGGTTGTTCAATGTAGGTAATGGAATCACATCTTCTCTAAACAGTGTATTTTGTTCTAAATGAGTGCTCTATCAGGAAGAGAGAAATATAACCTCCTTTTGCGTCATCTTATCAGTATCAGATCATGGAATCGGGTATTCTATGTTAGCAATGAGACTTTCTGAAATAAAAATTAATCTCTTTGCAGGAATCGTCGTCTTAGATCTCAATTTTTAAAAGTATCAGCAATACTAATAAAGTTATTAAAAACTTTACGACTCAATAAATAAAATAACGCACAATATTTATTTTTATGGTTTCCAATATGGCTGTAATTTGCTTGCTAGCAATTTTGTCTCCATTTTTTATATGGTTGTAACACTTTCACTGTCCAAATGATTTAAGAATAGGGATAATGCAAGTGTTGACCACCCTTTGATTTTATAGGTCATGAATAACAAATAAACCAAATAAATAAAACATGAAGCTCTGAAATTCATGGTTACCTTTAGTTAGGAAAAGGGGAAGTGAAAAATTTATACAATCAATGACGCATACACTGCTGGAAAACAAGCACAAATGACTATTCAACCTAACTAAAATAATTTAATTCATTTACTATAACCACTCACCACAACCAAGAAAGAAGATGTGGCAAGCTACTTCGTCTCTCCAATCTTCAACCAAGCAACAATCTCTCGAACGGAACAAACTCATGTAACATTTGAATTACACGTTTCTTAAAATAATTTATAAACTTATAACCAGAACCTCTTGTAACTAGATCTGAGGATTAAATTTTTGTGCAGATATGAGGCTTTTTGCCAGCCATATTGCTGTTTCTCTTGATGATACAGCTTCTTTTCCAAATGGTCTCAGAACCCCAGCAAGCTCTTCAAGTTTATCTTGCTTAAGTAGCTGAGCACATAATTCTAGCAGAGATTCCAGAGCATCAGCTCTTTGTTGGCAGGGACTATCCAACAGATTTGTCTCATCACCATCGACTTCTGTTATTACACTCAATGCAACGCCACTTGTCTGGTCAACCTCCACCGTGCTACCATCTTTATGCGTGGAGAGAATGTGTCTGTTAGCTGTGTCATCAACCTTAACTAGAAGTGCATCATTACAATCAGATGTCAAGCCGTTCATATGTGAGCCTTCTGTAAATACATTCAAGTGGTTTCCAGATTCGGTATCATTTTCCACCCTAATAGGATTCACAGTTAGTGATGGCTTTTCCTCATTGATGGACTTATCTTTATCACTGCTGCTACTGCCTTCACTGGACATTGTTGATTTACCAGAGATGTCATGGCTCGAATCTTCCCTCGGTGCTTCAGCATTGTTCAAACCTTCATTGCAAGAAGCGTCTTCAACTTCTGGGGTCACTGCATCAACGCTGCCATCTTCTAATTTATGAAAATGTTTAGCAGCATATATTTGTTCCTCATGCAGTGATTCTTGTGAACTCTTTAAAGAGATTTCGTTGTTAGTTGTTGCCCTTGGAGGTCTACCTTTGAAGTCCTCCTTGCACACACTGCAAATAGTTGATTCAGATGTTGTTGACCCATCTTTTGAGTCACTAATACTAGTAGAAGATTCCACTATGTAGCTGGTAAGATCAACCATCCTGGTCTCCATGTTGTCTTCTGCACTGGTTGAGATTGTAACAGCATCATTAGGAAGATTGCTTACGTGTGTATCTCCATTTCCCTCAATTGGATGAATCCGTTCCAAACGATTTACTAAGCTTGCTTCTTTGTCCTTATGGTCCTTGCCACCATTAGATTTATTAGATCTTCTTGTTTTATCCTTTGAATTAACTATGGGATATACTGGAAGAATATTAGAGGATGCATTATGACAACGAAGAACATAAGGTTGTAAAAGCGGATGCCTTAACAATTCAGCTGCCTGTCAATGAAGAGAAACATCATTAGAATCCACAATTCCAACAAAAGTGAATCAACATAAAAAAGGTTCAGTTGAACTCACGGTTGGCCTGTGCTCTGGATTTTTTCTAAGCATGCTCTTGATAAGTTGTTTCCTGTCACAAGGAAAAATAATTGAACACAAGCACAGGTTAAAAATATCATGACAGTAGTGTGAGTAGCAATGGTTTGAAGATGTTACTTACAGTGTGGAAGAATAAACAATAGGCAGTGGAGAAATGCAGGATCTGTTTATTTTATTAATAAGTCCAGCCATGTCCTGTTTTATTGATTCAATCATGTGTTAATTGTTTTGCTTTTTTAAAATATATTGAAGAATAGAGACTATGTTTCCATCGATTAAAATAAATTCCTACAGATGGTTAAAGTTCTTACTGGAGCACGAAATGCCGGTTGATGTCCAGCAATCTCAAACATGCAGCAACCTTAACATACAAAGAAACATCATTGTTACACAACGTTAATTGTCATGTGACTTTGTCAATTAGAAGAAGGTGTTCATGAACCTTACCAAGAGACCACATATCTGATTTATAACCATAAGGTATATCAGCGAGGAGCTCAGGACACATGTAATTTGGAGTTCCAACAACCTACACAGGATACAAGTATGCAAACAAAAAACAGGTATCACTATGTGAATCAAGTTAGGCATCATTTACCTTTATCAATAAAAGGTTCAAAGCAAATATATATATATATATATATATATATATATATATATATATATATATATATGCAGAAATTAATCTCTTTTGGCTGAACCAAATTATTCCCCAACCCGAAGTTATTTCTCCAAAATACTGAGACCCATTTAATATTGTCAGCTGAGATGCGTCAAATACTAGGCATGACAGCCAATTTCCATTGGATAAAATACAGGTAACTTCCATCCTAGATGGAGGCATTAGATAAAAAAGCTAACATAGCACACGTGTACCATACCGAGGAAGTAAGGTCTTCTGCATTAAGTCGCTTTGCAAGACCAAAGTCACCTGTAAGGATCATGCAATAAACATATTTCTTCAGAAAACAGTTTTTGAAAGCCAAAAGTTCAGTTTTCAAGGAATAATACTACATACCAAGCCGAATGTTGTTGTCTTTGGTGAGGAATATGTTGGAACACTGAAATTACATGAAGTAGCATTAGTGTAAAAATTATAACAGAATTCTTGATCAGCATAAGCAAATGAATATGCAATACCTTAAGATCTCTGTGGATTACACGATTAGAGTGCAAGTAGTCAACGGCTATCAACAACTGAGTCAGCCATTTGCAGACTTTCTGCGGGAAGAATTGACAAGTCAGGGTGGGTAAGGAACAGTCATAAGAGGAATTATCAAGGAAGAGCAGATTAAATGTATTCATTACCTCCTCAGGAAAAAATGACCCTCGAGCTTTCTTTATGTTATCTGCCCTGCTCCACAAAGAATGTAGAATTCATGATTAGGACTTCACATTACCGCTTGTATTTGTTCTTTCTAGCATATAAATGCACGCATGTAGACTATGTTGCATGAATACAAGACCCACAGAATCCCAATTACTATAAGTGTATTTCATCTCAAAAATAACGATGCAGACAGTCAATATATCTGTCTTTCAAACTTCTACATGGAAAGGATACTACGGACACTGCAAAAATTCAACATCAATCAACAAGGACTCTTTCCAGATCTCCATGATATGTATTGATTACAGAACATGTTTATGCCAAATTTTCAAAAGGAGGTTCCTGTGCCTTTTCCAACACCTTAACCTTTTAGGTCAAGGATCAGTTTTAAAATTCAGTTCTTGTCATTCTGTCTTATAATTAAAAACCATTATAACAGTTTGATTACTCCTTAGATAGCAGCTTTTATATTGTCAACATTGCAATTCCAGTAGGTCTTCATCTAAAATAACGTGTTAGGAGTTTGAGTACCATTCTGTTATCCTTGTTTAATAGATTACACTTTTTGGTTTAACATTTAGAAAGTATGTATTTAATAAATCTTTTCTTTCCTCTTGAGATTAATTGAAAAGTAATAAGCTCAAATCCTTAATTTATGCAAGAAAGAAACAGTGTTACTAACAGAGATTGTTTTACTTACATGTCACCTCCTTCACAATAGCCAGTTATAATGCATATGTGGTCCTCCTACAAAATATAAAATATCAGAAACATGCCTATGAAGTGTGGTTAGATCAGAATGAGCTGATTGTCTGTAAATATTCAAACTTATTTTTTCATCTCTATATAAATGTATGACTGAAAAGTTTTAAATTAAGAAGAAAAGTAGTCCCTACCTTCTCCACCCAAGCATCTTTGTACTCCACAATGTATGGGTTATTCAGCTTTGCAATCAGGTTCATCTATTACAGAGAACTGAGTCACTTTTATGTTGGTAGAAAGAAAACAATCATTTGAAATCAGCTTCACACAACCTCTTAGGATTTGATTAAAAAGCATGAGATCATTATTAAAAATATCCACTTATATCTATTAAAATGGCATTTGGCTCAAAAATGAAAATGACATGGCATATGGTGTTCACAGCACTTTGTGAGCATAATAACATTCACAAAACAAACATCATCTTGTCTGTAAGTTTGATCAACCATGAGACAACAATAATGAGTAGCATATATCCTACCAGATTTCATAAATAAAAATTAATTCAGTTTGAGTTTACTAAAGTAAATTTCTTTGTTTTTGCAGTGAAGATTCAATTTCATGATTTAACTAAATATCAGGCAACACGTTTATTTGCGGTATCAAAGAGGCATAGCCAGCAATGTCATATTCCTAAATTATTATGGAAATGAAAAATAAAATATTGAAAAGGGCAAACAGATAGTTAAGTTGGCCTGATTCATGCAAAGAAAATAAAATAGATTAAAACAAAAGTTAAATAAATAATTGCATTATGGACACCTAGGATTCCTCAGGTGGAAGGATTTGTTACACCAACCTCTTGGTGTGCAGTACGTTTGAACTTCTCTGTCTGTTTGGCCAACCGAATCTTTTTCAGCACATACCTACCGAGGATATGAAATTATGAGACATTATGAGAATGAGTCACAATTGAAGATGAAAGGCTGACTGAACTGAATGAAAAGGCTGGATTTTCATCGCCAACAATTAAAGACCAACATCCAAAATAGGAAAAACCAAAAACTTTTTCAAACTTTCTTCCTATGGTTGTCCATCATTTAACTGAAAAAATCAATTTCCAAGTTTCAACAGTCCATGTTCCACTGTTTAGTAGGAAAATTATTGAAGCACAAAAGCTCTAACTGCCATCAAACTTCTCAGGCTTCAACTCCAACAATTAAACACAAAAGTCTCTAAAAAAGTTGAATTTTTTCCTCATGGGGCTGTCCATTTTCGAACTGGAAAAATAAATGGATCCTCAAACCGTTTATGTAAAGCATAGATGAAGCAGTGAAAGGTGTCATTGACCTACCTCTTTTTCTCGGACTTGTGAAGAACGAGGAAGGCAGAGCCAAAAGCCCCTCTTCCAATTTGCTCTATCACTTCATAGTCTTCCATCTTTTTGGACTTGGTGTCACCGTTCTCTGTCTCCATAGAAAATTCCAGAAGGTAGAAGACAGAGGGTGAAGAAGCAGTGAAGCAGCAGATCCTGATTTGCTACTACGAACTTGGGAAAGAAAAAGAAAGAAAAGATTCTTTATGGCAAAGTGTGTGTGAGTGTGAATTCTACTACCAAACCTTTCTACCCTTTTTTTCATCCAAGTGCTGTAATTGAAGACACCCCCTGTATGCTGAAGGGCATTAATTGGGCAAAGTAAATGTATCCTTATGGAATGAATTTTGGGGACTATTCAATAGGTCGTAGCAACCATATGAAGGGGCTTCACATGAAAGATGAGTAAAGCCACATTCCACAATTATGACACTAAACTACCTCCTCAGAAGACACAATTGGAGAGAGAGAGAGAGAGAGAGAGAGAAAGAGAACTCTGGTAAAGTAGAATATATCACCACCAAGAAAATTGAAAGGTTATGAGTTAACTTACCCAAAACAAAAGAACATGTAGAGAGAGAATGGGGACATTGCAACAAGGTCAAGTACAGACTATATATATACCAAGGACGTGGTTTCACATTTACATATTCTTCTCTTAAATTTTTAGTCAAACCAATATTGGGTTTATGAAACTTACCAGAGTCAAAAACAGATTTTACCACCAAAAATAAGATTATTTCTGAGTAAAGTTTATGCATCAAAAACAAAATTAGAACTTGAACATGTATATAGTAACTGTACTAACCTTCGATAAATGTTTTTTAATGTTGACACAAGAGTTGTAGTGGTGAGCGTATCATGGGTGCAACCCCACACAATGACTGAAAAGAAAATGGGGCTGCGGTAAAGGGCATTGGAGGACAGAACTTAAAGGTGGCAGGTGTGGTGTGGAAAACTAAAGAAAAAGGAAAAGTCTTGCTTGCGTTTGCAGACTCATGGGAGATCGTTCAAAACAAGGAATGTTCTTAGCTCGCAGATGTGATGTCACACTCCGTGTACCTCAATAAAAAAAGATTAAATATTGAATACAATCTTTATTAAAAGTATTAAAAGAAAATATATTTTTGTTCGTGGTTAATTAGATAAGTATTCTTATTTGTTTATCTAAAGTTTATTTTTATTTAATTTATTAAAGAATGAAAATTATATCAATTTGATATAAGAGAATTAAGGTTTACATGTCTTTTTTTTATGTCATTTTAATATTGTTCAAGATCTTAATCTTATGCTTGAATGAGATTGTTCCCGTTTTTCTCTCGATTAAACACCATTTAATATGCATCAATTTTGTTTTCTACAACAACATCAAATCAACAAAACGTAACGAATTAAGGAATTGCAGACGAAGTATCATGAGATACAATAACTTCATTTGTAGGTGTATGGATCTTGTTCCATTCCACATACTGAACTTCGACACTGCAACACATTCAAAAGTAAGTTTCAATGAAATAAACACAAATGCAAAGAGGTTGATTCGCCTAAGATAGTGACCAACGAGGTTGACAAATATGTTCCTCTCGTTATTAGTGCACCAACTCAAGAATCAAATTCTGATATAACAAAAACGGGAGAAGTCTAGAGTAATGACTTGAAATTGAGAGAACGTGAGACTTGATTTCAGTTTAGTTGTTCTGCATCAAAATGACGTTGAGTTCCGCATCAAGTGATATAAAATTGACAAAAATTGATTCTCTAATATAAAACATAAAATCAATCTATGTTTGATTTTCAAAATCAATTAAAGAATGAATAAAATATTATGTTAAATGAAAAGCAACTAATTATTATTTTTGTGTTGAAAAATTGATTCAGTTAAAATCAATTTACCAATGCAAAAACAATTTCCAGAACCAAATGACAAATTGTTTTGAGAGGATGAATCCAAATAACACGTCAATAACAAAGCAACAACTAGGAGCACCAAAGAAAATAAATCATAACAACATTGCATAAATGCATGAAACACATTCTTTTTATGTAAAAAACTCCTCAATGTAAGGGTGAAAACAATAATTCATCCATACAAAAAAAAAAAGTTCACTATGGTATGGTCTATAAAAAGTATAAAAGTGTCTCTAATAAGTAATCATAATTGATGGTTCACTTTAGTAACCAACTATGTATTTTGATATACAGGTATTTTGATAAATAAGTATAACTACTAAGATACACATTTACACATTAATTATAAAAGAAAAAGCAAAACAATATATAAAAAGAAAAATACACTCATTATCATAGAACTTTTTATAAGAAATGTTATTTTAATTTCTTATATAAGTTTGCTCATGTCTCGTTAACCTAGATTCAATCGAAAATACATCTATTTATGAACCACTCAAATTATTTAAAAATAAACAAATTCATCAAAATTGGGCCAAAGAGTATAAATAGTCTACAAAAAGTAAATAAACTAATAAAAGTTGCGTGGGTTTGTGCTAGTATAGTGCGCTGGCCAACCACCGTAGCTGGTCCAAAGGCATAATTGTGGTTTAATTTAACAACTCCACCTTTTTTAGAGGCCTAGAATTTTTGTTTTGTTTGAAGTTCGATGTAATGATATGATTAGTTTTAAATTAAGTACTCATAGCGAGTGTGTTGATTTATGCAAATATGACAGATCAGCAACAATTTGTTTCATATTTGCTCAACTTAGGTGGAAATCCAGTTTATTTAGCTCTAAGAAATGTGCTTAAGAACTAACAAAAAAGTTTCAACTGCTAATTTGGTGATCATGGTGTCAGATCAAAACCTAATTAGTTTGTTTAACGAAGCAGTAAAAGATGAAGGTGCAATGTCATTATCATAGTAGACCATAGAGGGCCTGCCACACGATATAGGTTTTACAACATATTATTCTCGCAAACAAGAAAGTCAAGTCAATAATAGTAATAATAATAGTACCAACATCAAACGAAAACAAAACCGCAAGATTGGAATTTTCGTTATTCTGATGAAGCTGACGCAAGGAATTATAATCTAAAACTCTATTAAGATAATGAAATGCTCTAAACCGAAGCACAATTTTTATTAAAGAATAAAGTTGTACGTTTTGAAAAAATACATCTAGATTTTATCTTTTCATAAATCAATAAAACAAAGTAATGGAGTGATCCTCCATACTCTCATCATTGCCCCTTTCCTTTTGCTTTCCGAGTTAAATACTTTCACTTAGATGAGATCTTTCTTTTAGTTGTCGGAGACAGCAAGGACCTAATAAAATTGCTAGAAGAGACAGGAAGCAGTTACTGATGAGAACAGTTACTGGTGAAGTAGTATTTATCTGGACATCAACCGCAGTTCTCTCATGTGCTGCTCCGATTGTTACAATTACCATTTTCCTAGTAAAAGCAACTATGCAGTGTCGGCAGCAATCATTCCCCTGTCTTTGCTTTTTAAAACTTACCAGCAGATCCAAAATTTCATTAAAAAACCTATAAGCTTTTGATTTGATCATCAAGATACTTATGGCATAATGGATAGGTGATAGGGAAAGAACAGTGTACTAGGAACTAGGCCTAGACAGATGACCAAGACATAACTGGGACATGTTTGACGATTCCCGTTTTATACAGCTCGTGTTGTGCTTTCCCAACTATGCATGCAGAGAAAATGTAATGCTGAGAATCGCAATTCCTCCTAATTGTTCAATTTGGGCCTAAAACATTGGGCTTCATTCATGTCCATATCACATTCGCTACCAAAAATATGTGCAAGCACAACAAATCGATTTACAATCAATTTACAGAAATCATTTGTATTAAAGTTTTAACCAGTGGAAACTCAATTTTAAGCGTATCAACCTTGATACCAATCACTTGCCGTAGCAGCAAAGTAATAAAATGGTCCCATCTCAGTTTTGAAAATGAACAAATAACATCAACTTACAAATTGAAAACAACACCCCTTTAGGTCTGCTAAATACACCAACATTTGAAAACTAAAAGACAGGAGCCAACGTAATGTCACAGACAAATTTACTATACAGTATACACTTGCTTATATTATTTTTACTTTCGCTTGGATTGTTTTGACTTTTTAGAGGATCTACCGGTTTCTAGCTTTCTCCGTGTAGCTTCAAACTCCTCTTCGGAGGGTTCCGGCATATCACCTCCACCATATTTTGAAACTAAAGATGAGAACATTGAATCAAACTGGCCTTTCCTCTCGTTTTGGCGTTGTGCTATCATTGCATATAGATCTGTTTCTGACTGCTTATTAGACCTGTAGAAAACAATGGATCATTCTTAAACTAGAACATAAATAGCACTAGTAATGCAAACACCTGCTTGATCAACTTACTTTTCCCTCTTCAAAGGATTTGGAGGCGGTTTGGTTTCAGATACTTCCTTAGCCCATTTCTGGTAGGCTTTTGTTGTCTTTAGTTCTCCTGCAGGATATGAAGAGAAAATCAATAATCATCTAGGAAAAAGTTAAACAACCCAAGAATGTAATGGACTCTGTCATGACATCGCATGTTAGTATACTGATTCACTAACCTAATGCTTAAAAGTTAAAAGTTAAAAGTGAAGTAAGTTTATGCCATTTTCTTATTGGCTTTAACAATCAAAATACACTTTTTCCTGCAAATAAATTTAAAGTCTAGAGCAAATGTCTACCTAATACCCTAGTTAACAAAACATAGTTAATATCCTTACCAGCAGCTATAGCCTCATCAAGAATATCTTTGAATCGGTGCGAGTCAAATTTAGGATCTGAACAAAGCATTGAACAAAAAAGCCTGCAAAATGGAGTTAACTCCTGATATCAAACTCAAGCTTTTCAAATATGGCTCATGTACATCACAAATTTACAATGCTTTCTTACCTATTCATGTTACCCTTGCACTTCTTGTACAAATCAATCAAATCATTCTTTTCAGAGTCAGATCCCCTATAATTCGCTTCAAACTCCTCAATATCAGCTTCCGTGACCTATAGCACATTTTTAAGCACCACATAGATAAACACTAATGAACATAAATACACCACAATGAATCAGAAAACAGAATATCGTAAGGAAACAAATACCTTCTTGTACATTGTTCTGAAGAACTCTTGAAGATTCCGAACATCTCCAGCAAGGTCCTGATTTAAAAAAATAATTATTATTAAATGAATTGTAGTCTAAGACTTGTGGCTAAAGTATCCTGAATGCTACCCTTCCATCGTATAACACTTTTTAAAATAATTAGAAGCATTCAGTAAAGAAAACCTAACTTCATTTGAATGTATTGTAAACCTGGTGTCTTTAAGAATGGTTTCTCCTATGACAGTTAATAGAACAAAAGGATTTCAGCTCTAATTCTTTCATCCCTAATTTCTTTACACACTTTGCACCAATCTCAATCTCTATTTTTTTACCTTAATACATAAGTCACTTTCTTTCTCTTTTTTCTTTATTTCTCTCATCCCTCCAAGATGCATATTTCCTAATAGGGTAAATTCAGCTTCTCCTAGAGGTTAAAACCAACATATACACTTATATAACCTTTTCATCTAGCTAAGTGTAAGTTGGAAAATATTCAATTCACTTTCACTTCATATTTTCTTTTCCTATAAATACTAATTAAAAAAAATTCTCTAAATCTATCTTATCAGATCCTAATTATCACCGAGGCACAAAATAAAAATTAAAAGTTGGGCTTAAACAAAATCAGAGTCTGACTCACATCATCATCAACACATCCAGTCTGATCATATAGCGCCCTCTTCTCTTCATCCCCCAGAATCGATATCACCTTCTGCAATTGCTGAAATTTCTCTTTAGCTTCCTGTAACAATAACAACAGCAAATTATTGTCAATTCTAAAACCAATCTGGTAAAGAAAAAAACATGACAATTGTTATATCGGGCTTAAAAATGACCTCATCACCAGGGTTCTTATCTGGATGAAGCCTCAACGCCAATTTGTAATAAGCCTTCTTTATTTCCTGCTGAGACGCGGTTCTCTCCACACCAAGAACCTGCAGCCAACAACTCAAATCAAATGTTAACAAAGTCGCATATCACTCACAGTAGCAACATAGAATTTTAGTTGGAAGAGTTAAATGTTCCACAATAAAAAATAATAATGAATTTAAGGTACCTGGTAGAGGCTGGTTTCATCTCCCTGCACATCCATTTCCTCGTCGTCAGAAACCCTAGCTTTCTTCTTCTGCGTCATTTTGTCTATGCACGAAAAAAAGTGTTATTCCAATCCTCCTTTGGCGGGTCTATCAAAACTTGCAGTTTATGTTAAAATGAAATTATTATTTAAAAATAAAATAAAAGTTAGTACGGTTCCCGCCAAATGATTGCTCTTCTTCCCGCCTTAATACGTCCGAGAGGTCACAAAAACATAATTCCCAATTATCCAAATTTAAAATATGTAAAGTAACAAAGTCAAACAAATGAAAACACATTAATGGAATTACCCACTATCCAAATTCAAAAGGCATTTGTCTACAATATACAAGTTAACACCTACAAAACAAAATAGTAGAACTTGTAAACAAAAAGAAATAGCAATTTAAATATTAAATTTTAATTTTCTTAATAAATGAAAAATTACATTTTAAAACTTTGGAGTTTATATATAAAATACAAGGTTAAATATATTTCTGATCCCTCCAGTAAATATTGGAATTTGTCCCTCTTTAAAATTTTGGCCAAATTTAGTCATTTAACTTTAGACTTATGTGGATTTAGTCCTTTCAACTAATTTGTGTTGTTAAGTTTATTTAATTTTTCAAACGCATCTCGTGATAATATTTGAATTATTTACAGCGTTTGACATAATTTTACATTTAATCTTAGATAAAAAAATTATTATTAAACGTATTTAAAACGTCAAATAAACATAATAAAAAAAATTTAAAATAATTAAATTCACGCAGTTTTATAATTCTAAAATTAAGAAATTAAATTGAATCAAAATTTCAAAAATAAACTAATTCTAATTTTCAACGAAAAACTAAACGCATTTAATCCTAATATACTATAATATAAAATAAGAAGGACAGAATCATTTCAAATCTTTTTCTATCAATTTTTTAGAAGAATGAAATTACTTATTCATCAAGCTAGGCCCAAATCATTCTATGACTGTAGCACACTGGGCTTTTTTGGGTCCGGGTACATCATAGAGTAAAAATGAGGTATTAGGGTCAGTCCATATTTTTTACTTATCTGGTGGAACTGTATGAAACTCCATCTCAGAGGACGAGGCTCATTTTCTTGGGCCTGGTATATGTTTTTATCTGTTTTTCATAAAGCAATATTTGATTATGTTTGTAGTAAATGAAATTTGAACTGAATTTGATTTCGATTTCTCAAATTTTAAATAAATTATTATGATTTTAAACTTAAAAAAAATCTCTATTTCATTTGGTATTTTCCATTATTTCGCTTTCTATTACATATTTTGTCAAAAAGCAATGTAACAACAAAAGAGAAAATTTTTAAATAAAATCAATGGATCCATTTATGTAATATATTGAAATGGGATAAGATGGTGACAAGTTTAGTTCTACTGATTCTGAATTTTACTGTAAAAGCACATATTTTATTTTCCTCTTTCGATAAAATGTTATATTCCAATGATCAGGCATATCGTCCACTCTCAAACTCATTCATCAAATTATCACCCAAATTATTGTGTGAAAGAAAACATTTTCAGATGAATTAGATGCTGACAATGCAGAGTTTTCCAGATTAGAGATTCACGGGTGTTACTGAGGCTCTATGCCTATTTATCTAGACCTAGTCTCGTAGCTCAGGAATCAAGAAATGTCTGCAAAAACAGCTATGCTTCTTTCTGTATTCTTTCTGTGCTCAACAGATACGTGTAACTAACCAAACACGAACCAAGACAAAGCTTTCACCTTGCACAATTCAAAAAACATCTTGCTTTTCAACTTTTCTTTCTCTCACATAAAACAATATACTCAAACCATATTAACCATCGATTAGTAACTATATGGTAAACAAAGTGGTATCCTAGAATACTCAGATTCTGTAAGTTGATGTTTTGTGTAAAAATTTGTATGGTTTAGAATACTGACATGATTCATAAGAGATAGCATGCATCATGTATAAGAAAAGAGGAGAGGTTGTACCTAAATTATCCATAACATAACATTGATGTAAACATGGACAACAAAATGAAAGAAGGGTCCCCACAGCAAGGCTCGTATTGGTACTATGAGAGGCTAAGCTATGGAATGCTTATTATTATTCCTCATGGCTTTCTTCAATGCAATAAGTGCAATTTGATAACAACATTGCCTTTCCCTCACAGCCACCATTTTGTGTCTCCTTTCTTTATAAAAAAGAAAAACCTTCAATACCTCACTCATTTCTTAGCTGTGTGATATGTGATTTGGGGTCAGGGAATATTGCAAACAAAGAGGAGGGAAACACACAAAAACTCATGCTCATCTTTCTTCTAAAATATCAACATCTATCAAATCTCAACTTCATACAGCTATAGGGTGGTACTATTGAAAAAAAAATCAATTAATTTACTTTGGTTTAATAGATATTTAATTAAAAATTTGACCCAATTACTAAAATTCAATATAATTTATTCATTAACATTTTTTTTTTGTGTATGAATATCCCATTCATGTATAAAAATAATATTTTTTTCTAAAAGGATACTTTTTTGAAATTATATTTCGAATTTCCTTTCCCTCTTGTAGAACAAATTTAAAACTATATCGAAAGACCTAATAATGAAAAAACTAGGTAGATTAAGTTTGATGTACTAGAAATTAAAGAAAAAATATTACATTTTTGAAATATAACTATCACTACTAAAAAAACTCATATTTCCTGCCAATTTTGTTTTGAAACTTTTCGTAGGAAATACTTACAAATTTTGTTGTAAAATTTTTTTTGCAAGAAGTTGCTACCAATTTTTTTGCAAAATATTTTGTATAAAACACTTTTCACAACAAATTTTGTAGATAATACTTGCAAATTTTATAATTTTGTAGAAAATAATTACCCACGAACGAATTACCTGCCAATTAAAATTGTTAGAAAAAATGACAGAAAAAAGTATTTTCTTGTAAATTTTTTTAACAAATTTGTAAGAAAAATCTCAATATAAAAATTTCTAGTAGTGTATATTAACATCTCATCCATTATATTATATTTTTTCTACGGATAAATTACGTGTGGGCAAAAAAGATAAATGGTAGATAAATAAAACCTGATTACTCTTTCGTATTTATTACTTGATAAGTTGATGGTTGCTTCATATGTAGTATGGGAATATTTTCTGATATTTTCAAGGGGGACAAAAAGAGATATATGTTAAAACAACATTAAAAATGACATTAACAATACTTTTTTTATCAGTTAACTATGAAACTTACATGGAATTAGCCTCGTACTTTTACTGAAAAAAGTTGGCATCAATGGAAAAGCATGATTTCAAAGGGCACGCACTGGTTTGATGCCTTTGACTGCTATGATCGATTTGCCAAGCTAATAGTCCTTGGTGATTTCACACACCTAAACAATTATTCTTTGCAACCACTTTTTCAATTATTGTTCCAACAATCTTCATTAGTACTACAATATACTATATTATATTATTATATCATTGACTTTATTAGTAGGTAATCAAACATGATGATTGTGTGTAAGGTGAATTGAAAGAGAAAAATTAATACTGTAGAGTCTTAGTTTCTTGGTTTTCTTTTATGACCCTGATTAAAACCAACATTGTCGTTGGTGATTAATTAAAACCAATATTATATTATTTTTTTTAATATAGGTTTGGGTACCATGCACAGAAAAGTCAAAGGAATTGATTGGTACGATGCAAAAATTGTTTAACCTCTGTGTTTGTCTTTTAGCTTCTGTCTTTTATTCTTTCTTCTTATTCATCATTTTTGTGAGGGTGTGCTTCAGTGCCAAGAATCTAAAACCATAGGGTTTGTTTCTGATGCAGGGGCTCTTCACTTTTAAGTTGTAATTGTGTTTTGGCCCTAGGAGCTTCTCACTTTCTCTTTGGATTTTTCTTTGCATTTTCACCCTTCTTTCTTCCATGTCACTGCAGCATTCAGAAAATTTCGTTATCATGGTTCTCAGACTTGGACAGAAGAAGCTCACTCAAATAATGCTACTGCTATCATGCTATGTCTTAAACAAAAATTTAAGTCAATGGAAAAATCACTTCAAAATGATGATGCAGTGAATTCTGCAGATGACAAAAAGAAGACAGAATTATTTTAATTAGGAAAAAAATATTTGACTGAAAAAGAATACATATATATGTTTCAAACCTTAAACCTTCTATAAAATATATATATATATATATATATATATATATATATATATATATATATATATATATATATATACTCTCAAGATGTGAAAAAAAAAAAGTAAAAAGATGACAATGTAATGCATTGTAACTCTAACCCATCCGAAGAAGAAATCCGTGCAAGATAACAAAGCTCAAAGTGAAAGCGACTTAAAAGAAGAGTCTATTCCTCTCATTTGATAAAAAAATTAAAAAGAAAAGTGCACACAAATAATAAGTAGAAAAATGATACGTTAACAAAGTTATTTTTAACAAACTTTGATAAACTACTTATTTAGGTAAAAAAAATACTACTTTATTATATTATTTTAATTAAAAAATAAAAAATTAATCTATTATAATTCTACTCATAAAGACGAGTTTGTAAAAAAAATTGTCAAAAGATAATTTTTCTAATAAGAATTGTTTGATTGAATGAAATAAACTAAAAATGCTTTTTTAAAATGTGAGATTTATCATTGTTATA